>Ga0209609_10000144_pt1 | contig 41786 bp, 35 predicted proteins | sample LakKivw325mmetaG_FD_184136 | JGI IMG/M metagenome (GOLD analysis project Ga0209609, IMG submission 184136) | Anoxic lake water microbial communities from Lake Kivu, Rwanda to study Microbial Dark Matter (Phase II) - Lake Kivu water 325m metaG... | ecosystem: Environmental > Aquatic > Freshwater... | reverse complement strand
ACCCCACAGAAGCGGTTATCACTGCCGCCTTCTATGGCACCCAACAGCTCAATGTACGCACCGGCATCAGCCTGGCTGGCTCTGGACAGCGACTGCGTTACATGCCCGGCGGGATGGGCGGAGGTGGAGGTGGGGAAGCGCCTGAATCGGTGACCCGTGAGAATTTTCCCGATACGGCCTATTGGGATGCCCAGATTAACACCGACGCCAATGGCAACGCATCTGTCAGCATGAACCTCCCCGACAACCTGACCACCTGGCTGGTACTGGTACGCGGCGTGACCATGGATACCCTGGTGGGCGAGGCCAGGCTGGAGTTGGTGACCACACAAGACCTGTTAATCCGGCCGGTTGCGCCCCGTTTCCTGGTAGCGGGTGACCATGCCCTATTGGCAGCCGTGGTGCAGAACAACACCTCCAATGCCATGCATGGTGATGCCACGCTCCAGGCCAGTGGCTTCGTGCTGGATGACCCGAACACGATGACCCAGGCGGTGGACCTACCGGCTAATGGTCGCCTGCGACTGGAATGGTGGGGAACGGCTGGGGATGTGGCCAGCGCTTCACTGCGTTTCTCCGTCCAGGCAGGGGGTATGCAGGATGCCGTGCTCCTTTCAAATGGCGCCTTGCCCGTGCTGCGCTACACTGCCCCGCAAACCTTTGCCACGTCGGGCAGCCTGGCAGAAGCCGGTGAGCGTCTTGAATTGGTGAGCTTGCCGGTGACCTTTGACGCTGGCAACGGCTCACTGGACGTTGAGCTCGACCCATCATTAGCCGCTGCCATGCTGGACAGCCTGGATGCGCTTGAATACCACCCTTCAGACTACCCAGACCAGATTCTTTCGAGCTTCCTACCCAACCTGGTAACGTTTACCACCTTGCAATCCTTCGCCATCGATGCCCCCGACTTGAAATCCCGCCTAGACCGCAGCCTGAGCCAGGGGCTGGAACAGCTGCTGGCTCTGCAGAATGGAGATGGCGGATGGGGATGGTGGCAGGCAGAACAGAGTGATGCTTACATCACTGCATACGCACTCTTCGGGCTGGCCACCACCCGTGACGCAGGTATCAGTGTTCCCGAAAATGCCTTCAATCACGCAGTGAGCTACCTGTCGAGCGCGGTGCCCACCTCTACACAGACCACAGAATCCTGGATGCTTGACCGGCTGGCATTTGAAAATTTTGCCTTAAAAACCGCCGGGGACGGGAATATTGACAACGCTAACCAGCTGTATGGGCTGCGCGACCAACTCAACCCGTGGGCCAAAGCGCTACTCACCCTCTCTTTGGACCTGCTTTCTTCCAGCAGCAACCAGGTGCCTACGCTGATCTCAGACTTGCAGGCGACTGCCACTCGCTCGGCAACCGGTGTGCATTGGGAACTAAAGAATCCGGATTGGCGTAATATGACCTCCACCCTGACGAATTCAGCCATGGTTCTCTACACACTGGCAAAACTTGAGCCTACCTCCACGCTCATTCCCGATGCGGTGAATTACCTGATGTCAAACCGCCAGGCAGGTGGCTATTGGAATTCTACTTATGAGAGCAGCTGGATCTTGCTGGCCATGAATGAGGTTCTGAAAGGTACCGGTGAGCTGAGCAGCAAATATGGTTTCAGCGCCAGCCTGAATAACATCTCCATTGCCAGCGGCCAGGCCGGGGGCGATGCGCAGCTTGACCCGGTTACCGCCAGCCTGCCTCTAAGCAACCTGTATCCGAATGACGCCAATGCGCTGGTCATTCAGCGCGAGGCAGGCATTGGACACCTGTATTACACCGCGGCACTGAACGTTTACCGCCCAGCCAATGAAATTGCTCCGCTTGACCGGGGAATCAATATTAGCCGTGCATATTATGTACAGGGTGCCGACCTGCCGACCGCTACGCCCATCAGTGTCACTCAGGTTGGCGATGTGCTCACCACCCGCCTGACCATCATCCTGCCCAATGACGCCTATCATTTTGTGGTCGAAGACTACATCCCTGCCGGGGCAGAAATCATCAATACCAACCTGAAGACCACCCAGTTTGCCGATATTCCCGAGCCGGGACCCCTGTATGACCCTCGCGATCCCTTTAGCAAGGGATGGGGATGGTGGCTGTTCATTCCGGCCCAAATCTACGATGACCACATTACCTGGACAGCCTCATATCTGCCGGCAGGCACTTATGACCTGACCTACACGCTCACCATCCTGCAGCCAGGTGAATATCATCTGCTGCCGGCACGGGCATGGATGTCGTACTTCCCCGAAGTGCAGGGTAGCAGTGCCGGCGGAATGCTGGTGATCAAACCTTAATCCCGGTCATATTATTGGCCTGCCACGGAGTTACATCCGTGAGAGGCGAGGGTATTTTACGCGATGGCATCCATTCAAATAAACACAGCTGACCCAGCCAGCCTTGCCCAGCGAGCATTATCACACGTGAGGATAATTGCCAAAACAGGGCGCGGCTCAACCACTCCAGCTGAAAAACAGGCTGCCAATTATGTTCAGGCACAGCTGGAAAACCTGGGAATAACGGATGTTGAGCAACAGCCTTTCTCAGGAGAGCGCTCATTATGGCTCTTCGTTGCCTTGGTGTTGGGGCTGGCGCTGGTCGGTCATGCCGCTTACTGGCTATTACAGGGCCCGGCCGGCAAGATACCTGCCATCATCATCACCGTCCTGGTCTTCGGATTGAGCAGTTACCTAATCTGGGGAAAATTCACCCTGCAAGATTACCCGTTGCAAAACCTGCTCCCGCATGGCACCAGCCAAAATGTGATCGCCAAAATCATCCCCGCAGGCAAAACGCAGCGCCGCGTAGTGCTGGTGGCGCACCTCGATAGCCACCGCGCAGTATTCTGGTTCGCCACCGACACATTGGTGCGTATTTTTACACCATTAGCCATAGTGACAATTTTTGGGGTCTTCCTGGCTATTCCACTATACCTGCTGGCAGCAATCACCGGCGTACAGGTGTTTGCCTGGATTGGCCTATTCCTGGCTATCTTTCACTTTTTAGGTTGGTTTACCGGGGTCACGGCTGATCTGGGGCCATATTCCCCGGGAGCCAATGATAATGCTTCCTCGGTGGGAACAGTGCTGGCTATCGCTGAGCGCCTGAAAGCACAACCCTTACAGAAAACCGAGATCTGGCTGGCTTTTACCGGCTGCGAAGAAACCAGTGGTGATGGAGCGCTTGCTTTCATTAAGAATTATGGGGAGCAATTGAAGGATGCAGTGTTTATCAATTTCGAGATGGTGGGGATTGGAAACGCTATCAGCTACATCCGGGAGGAAGGGAACATCAGCCGTTACACCATTCCGCCTGAGCTCGAAGCGACGATCAGGGAGGTGGGGCAGTCCTTCGGCATGCAATCGGCCAATGGACCCATGGTGGGGGCTGCGACTGAATGCAGCATCCTGCTAAAGCATAAATATAAAGCAGCCTGTATCATTGCCTACCGCCAGGGTTGCAAGCAGCTGGCCGAATGGCATCGCCTCACCGATATTCCCGATCATCTGGAGCTGTCCAGCCTGGAGCGCGTCCAGAAGTTCGCCTGGGAGCTGTTATGCCATCTTGACCAGTGAGCGACCTGCTTTCTGCCTGCGGTTAATCACCAACCCCTCGAGTGAATAAACGAGCAGCGCGATCCAGATCACGGCGAACCCTACCAGCCTGTTAACCGGGAAAGGCTCCCTATAGAGAAAAACGCCCAGTAATAACTGCAAGGTGGGTGTGATGTATTGGATAAACCCAGGCATGGAAAGGGGAATTTTGCGCGCTGAATAGCCAAATAGTAATAATGGGATGGCAGTCACAGGTCCTGCCAAGACCAACAGTAAAGTGATCAGCACTCCCTGGTTGGCAAAAGCCGCGATACCGACAGACTGGCGGTAAAGTAAAAAGGCCAGGGCGGGTAAGAACGTCATGGAGGTTTCCAGGCCAAACCCTTGCATCGATTCCAGCGGCGCAGCCTTCTTGATCAACCCGTATGAGGCAAAGCTGAAGGCCAGCACCAGGGAAATCCAGGGCAGGGAGCCATAATTGAAGGTCAGGTATACTACTCCCAGCACTGCCAGAAGCACCGCAACCAGCTGCCCCATGCGTAGCTTTTCACGGAAGAAGATCACCCCCAGCAGGATATTGACCAGCGGGTTAATGAAATAGCCCAATGAAGCTTCCACCACATACCCGGCATTCACCGCCCAAATATATGTGTACCAGTTTATGGTCAGCAATGCTGCCGCTGTGGCATAAATCGCCAGCGTGCGACGATTTTTCAAAGCATCCTTCAGCCAGTTCAGCTCACCCTTCAAGAGAAGGATGCCCATAATGAACACCAGCGACCACACCATGCGGTGAGCCAGGATCTCGATCGCGGGATCCTGTTCAAGCCAGCGCCAGTAGATGGGGAACAGCCCCCACAGGGTATAAGCCCCAATACCCGCCAGGATGCCTCTTTTCATCAGGCCTCAATTTTCTTGGCAGGGTGGTTGAGATAGTCGATTAATACCTGAACAGCTTGTTCGGGAGTTTCGTACGGGTGAATGGTTAGCATCGGGTGAGGATTGCCTAAAATCATCTTGGAAACCTTGCGCCCTTGATGGTATAGGCACAACACCTTCTTGCCCAGGGAAAGGGCATATCCAATCTCATATCCCACGCCATGCGAGGGCGTACTCACTTCGGCAAGCAGCATATCGCACTCGCTGATCCAGCGTACATCACGGGCGTAAACATCCTGCGGTAATACCACACCTTCAAGTGGCATGACCTCTGGGCTAGCGAGCAGTGCGGTGGGTACGTGGTGTCCATTTTTCTGCAATGCCGTCACCAAGGCTTGGTAAACCAGCTCATCCTGGCGTCCGCCGGTAATCGAACAGGCAAAATAGATATTCATTCCACCTCACGTTCTCGGCTGAATTGGGTTTCATACAGCTGGGCATATAAGCCACCCTTGGATAACAATTCATGATGTGTGCCGCGCTCTACAATCCTGCCCCGGTCCATCACCAGGATCAAATCAGCTGCCAGGATGGTGCTAAGGCGGTGGGCAATGACGATGTTGGTGCGCCCAGCCATCACGTGCTTGAGAGCTTCCTGGATCAGCATCTCTGACTCGCTATCCAGGTGGCTGGTGGCTTCATCCAATACCAGGATGCGGGGGTTCTTGAGGATCACGCGTGCCAATGCCACGCGTTGCTTTTCGCCGCCGCTCAAGCGATAGCCGCGTTCGCCCACGATGGTATCGTAACCATTGGGCAGGTCGATCACGAAATCATGGATATTGGCTGCTTTTGCGGCTACTTCGAGCTCCTCTTGTGTGGCATCCAGCCGGGCATACAACAAATTAGTGCGGATGGTATCGTGGAACAGGTGTGTTTCCTGTGTCACCATGCCAATCTGGGCAGAGAGTGAATCAAGGGTCACTTCCTGCAAGTTGTGCTGATCGAGCAGGATTTGCCCGGCGGTGGGGTCATACAGGCGTGGAATCAGGTAAGTCAGCGTGGTTTTACCAGCCCCGCTCGGCCCCGCCAGTGCTACAAGCTGCCCGGGCTGGGCAGTGAAACTGATCTCTTCAAGGGCATTCATGCGCGCCTGAGTATGAACAACCTCATCATCAACTGTGCCTGTGAAACCATTGCGAGTTATTGCCTGCCTCGGCGGGGTTTCCTTTACCCCACCCGAAAGCACCGCCTCGACATTATCCATCCGCCCATAACGCTTGACATCACTTAATAAAGCCTTCCCTGCAGCATCGTAGCGAAATGTGACACGGTCAAAGACCAGCTCACCTTTAACCTCACCCAATGGAAGCGCGTCCTGCTTTTCTTGGATGTCATGCGGTAGGTCGAGCACTTCGAAGACGCGCTCGAAGCTGACCACCGAGGTTGCGAAATCCACCGGCGCATTGGTGAGGCCCTGGAGGGCGCTGTACAGGCTAGACATGTAAGCGCCAAAGGCCACAATGGTGCCTATGGTAAAGGCTTTTTGCATCACCAGATAGCCGCCAATGCCGTACACCAGGGCTGTGCCCACCGCACTGACCAGGCCGATGATGATAAAGAATACCGCACCCAGCAATGCCCGCCCAATGCCCAGGTCTCTCACCAGGGCAGCACGGCTTTCGAAGCGCTTTACCTCGGTGACAGCCCGTCCGAACAGCTTGACCAGCAAGGCGCCTCCAATGTTGAGCGTTTCGTTCATGGTGGCATTCATTTGTGCATTGGCTTCCAGCTGGCGGCGTGAGATCTCACGCAGCCTCTGCCCCATGTGCCGCGCTGCCAGGATAAACAGCGGCAGGATAATGATGCTGATCAGGGTCAGGCGCCATTCTAGAGAGAGCATCACCGCCAGCACTGCCACCGCCTGGACGATATTGGTGATGATGTTTACGATGGTATTGCTGATGGCGTTTTGGGCACCCACCACGTCATTATTAAGGCGGCTCATCAGCTCACCCAGCCTGGTATTGGTGAAAAAGTGCAGTGACATGCGCTGCAATCGGGCGTACAACGCCACCCGCAGGTCGTAGATCACCCCTTCGCCCACCGTGGCGTTCAAGCGCCGCTGGATCACTCCCAACACCCCTCCCGCAGTGGGGATCAGCAGCAGCGCAATCGCCAGCATGGTCAATTGTGAGACGTTGCCCGAGGGAATGGTCTTATCAATCAGAGTGCGCAGGATCAGCGGGGTCAGCAGGGTCAGCCCGGTTGACATGAGGATCAGCGCCAACATCGCTACCAGCTGCCAGCGGTAGGGATTTGAGTAACCCATCACCCGCCGCAGCAGGCCAAGCGTCACCCTGGGTTTCTCGCCCGAAGAGCTTAAAAATGACCACCAGCCACCACCATGAAATCCCATCAAAACCTCACATTCAAGAATAAATTTAAATTATAACCCATCAAAAATCTATTGACGGCTGGTCGAATTTGTGTGATACTCTATTCAACAATTGGGGGGTATCACCACCTTGATGTTGCTATCCCACCATATAGGAGGTGATGTCAGCCATGTCAAGTGATAGTTGTAGACATAGCGCTGCGGCATCCCTCCTCCTGATTGGATAAGGGAACCGCAGCGCGCCAGAGAGCCACCGATGAGGTGGCTCTCTGCATTTAAGAGAGCTGTACCCTCTCCAGTAATTGCTCCAGGGGCAGGTCTTGCAAGGAATGCAGCTGTAAATCAGCCCCTTTAAGAGAAAGCTGGCTGGTGAGCAGATTGGGCACGGCAACGCAGTATAAACCAGCCCGCTTGGCAGCCAGGATGCCGTTGGGCGAATCTTCAAAGGCAATCGCCTCGCCTGGTTCGACCTTCAAGGCAGCTAATACCGCCAGATAAAGCTCGGGATCCGGCTTGACGCGCCTGACATCATCGGACGACCTGATGCAATCGAAATACTCCTCCAGCTCAAGGCGGCGGATATGCCTCATCACCCACCGGCATGATGAGCTGGAAGCCAATCCCAGCCTAATCCCCAGGCGTTTGGCGGTATTAAAATAAGCCAGCACACCTGGCAGAGTCGACTGCTGCTCAATCAAGGCCATTTCACGCGCCTTACGGTGTGGCTCGATGGCCGGCCAGTCAAGCTTCCTGCCCAAGCGTGCCTGTAAATCCAGCTGCGGGTCAAATTCAGCCAACGAAGCGCCAATGCTCTGCGCCCAGTCGGGGAATGACAGCTCCTGCCCAAAGGCTTGATATACCTCTTCCCATGATTGGAAGATGGGTCCTTCTGTCTCGAGGATCAAGCCATCAAAATCAAATATAAGGGCATGGATCATTGGTCGCCGCATCCAGAATAATTTCAAGAAGCTATTATAATGGGATTAATAAACGTCACAGAGGATTATATATGAAGACATTGCTACTACTGCGACATGCAAAATCAAGCTGGAAACAACCAAAGCTTAACGACCATGACCGCCCACTGAATAAACGTGGCAAACGGGAAGCCCCGAAAGTTGGGCAATATATTAAGGAAAATAATCTCATCCCAGATCTGATCCTGTGCTCAACCGCCCGCCGGGCGCGCGATACGGCCCAAGCAGTGGCAGATGAAAGCGGTTATAACGGGGATATCGAACAATTATCTGACCTTTACCTCTCTGATACAGCCTGTTATCTGGACGTCTTGCAGCGCCTTCCCGACAACGTCAACCGGGTGCTGGTAGTGGGCCATAATCCAGACCTCGATGAACTGCTGACCTTACTGACCGATGTGAGCGAGCACATGAACACAGCTGCCCTGGCGCAAATCGACCTACCCATCAGCTGCTGGGCGGAATTGAATGAAGCCACCGATGGGAGATTGCAAAAATTATGGGTGCCGCGTGACAAGTAAATAAGTGCTCACTTTGCAGCGGAGCGCCTGAGCACGCTGCCCACCACCATCAAAACGATACCCCCGCCAGCCAGCGCAATAATGGCGATCACCAGGATGCTCCCCAGCGGGTCTGAGCCCGCTTGAGGCGCATTACCCTGCCCAAGGTCAACCGCCAGGCTCACCGGTGTGGCAACCGTGGCAGTGGCGGTCAGGGTGGGGGTACGCGTGGGGTAACGGGTGGGCGAGGCGACCCGCGTGGGAGTTGGCGTGGCTGTTCCAGTAGCGGTTGGGCCGGGGGTATCACCCAGCCGGATGATCAATATATCGCCATCGTAAATCGTATCGTCGGTCAGGTGATTCAATTCTTTCAGCTGCTCCACGGTGATGCCATAGCCCGTGGCGATCAGGGATAGATTTTGGCCTAACATCACCGTATGGACGATGGACCCATCCGGGTTGGGCGTGGCGGTTTTAACAGCGTAATAGGGTAACGCTGTAGGCCCACCGGGATAGGTGGTGGGAGGCGGGTTGTAAGAGTCACACGACACGTAAGCCGCATCCAGCGTGTAATACACAAACCCACCGGCTTCCGCCACCCCGGCCCCCACTTCCTGGTAGTTGGAGCTCAACATGGTTTGGATATGCGGGTCATCCCCCAGCCACATGGAGATAGCCCCGTCCACCGATAAATCGGTTCCCCCGGCAATATTTTCAGAGATGAAAAATGTGGCCCCGCCGCCATAACCGGCGGCTACGGCGCGGTCACGCGGGCGCGTACCACCCGCGCCAATATGAGTCACCGATCCAATGGCTGCCTGGTAATTACTGTGCCCCTGGGCGATGGACATCAGTATGTTGTTGACCTCATAGGGAGGCAGGCCATTGTTGATACGTAGCGTGTTGACAGCATCGATCAGGTCATAAGGGTCACCGCCCTGGGCACGGCTGCTCATCACGCTTCCCAGGCAAGCAAGCAGCAACACGAGTACCAGCAGCCCGTGAATATGGATGCTTTTACGTTTCATTGGCTCAGGCCACCCTTCGACCCGGCCCAACCTGCTTGAGGTACCAGCGCCAGTCATCCTTCTTAAGGATCAGCTCATAGATCTGCCCGCTTACCGCCATGACCAGCACATGCTGGCCATCATCATCCAGCCAGTGCCTGCCGACGGATTCCACCTGATAGATGCTGCCATTCCAGGTAAACTGCAAGGGTGTGATCGCCCCTTGCTGGTCAAAATGAACGGTTACTTCGATGGTTTCCATGGTTTGTTCCTGAATTTCGTAATCACAACGATAAAAGCTAATTGTAACCTGATAATTCCCGATTATATCGTCTCCTTAAGCCCCGGCAGTGGAAAAATACGCTCAAAACGCCTGCATATACTCGACCAACAGTCTCAACGCTGCTTCAACAGATTGCTGCTTGATTGTCAAACGGTCACCCTGCCACAGGAAGTGCCTGGCAAGCTCATCCCTGGCCGAGCTCAACCCAATCCATACCGTGCCCACCGGTTTCTCAGGCGTGCCGCCGGACGGGCCTGCTATCCCGCTGATGGATACTCCGATATCCGCACCCAGTGCCAGGCGCACACCACGCGCCATCTCTAGCACCGTTTCCGCACTCACCGCCCCGTGCACCTCCAGGGTAGCCTGGCTCACTTGCAGTAAGCTCACCTTGACCTGGTTGGCATACGAAGTCACCCCACCCAAGTAATAATCCGACGAGCCAGGTACGTTGGTGATGATGTGGCTGGCCAGCCCGCCAGTGCACGATTCTGCCACTGCCAGCTTCAAATTATGCCTCCGTAATAACTCTCCCACCAACACTTCCAGGGGTTTATCCAACTTATACCTCCCAAAATAGACAAAAAATGCACTATCCACCGCTTTAGACAATTATACAGCCTGGCAGGTCGCCTATATTAATGCGAGTTGTATAAACAACATGGCCTCTTATCCCTGCCCACAAAAGTGATAAAATCTATCCACAATGGAAATATCTGAACATATTAAAGCTATTCTGGATACTGCCCCACTTAAACCCGGCTGTTACCAGATGAAAGATGCGGACGGCAAGGTGATTTACGTGGGTAAGGCGGTCAACTTGCGCAACCGCCTGCGCTCGTATTTCCACGAAAGCGCCCAGGAAGACCGCAAGACCCACAAGCTAGTGAGCCACATCGCCGATATCGAGTGGATCGTGGTGGGCTCAGAGCTCGAGGCGCTGATCCTCGAGATGAACCTGATCAAAAAATACCGCCCGCATTACAACGTGCGCCTGGTGGATGACAAGAGCTACCCGTACATCAAGGTGCACTGGAATGATCCCTTCCCCAAGCTCACCGTCACCCGCCAGATGGTGAAGGATGGCTCGCGCTACTACGGTCCTTACACCAGCGTGTGGGCGGTTCACCAGACCCTGGACGTGCTGCGCCACATCTTCCCCTACCTCACCTGCGACCGGGTGATCACCGGTAAGGACGAGCGCGCCTGCTTGTATTATGATATCAAGCTATGCAGCGCCCCCTGCATCGGCAAGATCGACCAGGCCGGCTACCGCCAGATGATCGATGACCTGGGGCAGTTCCTGGAGGGGCACACCGAACCGATTCTCTCCCGCCTGCGCCTGGAAATGGACCAGGCTGCCGAGCAGCTGATGTTCGAGCGTGCCGCCACCCTGCGCAACCAGATTCAGGCTATCGAGCGGGTGGTGGAAAAGCAGAAAGTGGTCTCAAGCGAGTATATCGACTCGGATGTAATCGCCATGGCCCGCACAAATGGCGAAGCCTGCCTGCAGGTGTTCTTCATCCGCAATGGCAAGCTGATCGGGCGCGAGTACTTCCTGATGGAAGGTGCCGAGGAAACCCCCGATAAAGAGGTGATCGGCGACTTCATCACCCAGTTCTACGACCAGGCTCCCACCGTGCCAGCCCAGGTGCTGTTGCCACAGGAAATCGAGGAGATGAACATCATTCGCGAGTGGCTGAACACCAAGCGCGGCGGCCAAAAGGTGGAAATCCGCATCCCCAGGCAGGGCCCGCAGCGCGAGCTGATTCAGATGGCGGCTGAGAACGCCAGCGCCACCCTCGAGGCACTTGAATCCCAGTGGCATGCCGACACCCACCGCCAGGAGCAAGCCCTGCAAGAGCTCAAGACAGCTTTAAATTTAGACATCATCCCCAACCGCATCGAATGTTATGATATCTCCAACACCCAGGGCACTGCAGCCGTGGGCAGCATGGTGGTTTTCGGACAGGGCGTGCCCAAGAAGAACCTGTACCGGCGCTTCAACATCCGTAGCGTTAGCGGACCGGATGACTTTGCCAGCATGGAGGAAGTGCTCACCCGGCGCTTCAACCGCTGGAAAGCTGCCCAGGAGCTGGCTGAAGCCCCAGGTGAAAAACCCGACCCGGCCTTCGCCATCCTGCCCGACCTGCTTATCGTGGATGGTGGTAAGGGGCAGCTGGGGCGTGCTATCAAGGTGCTGGAGCAGTTCGAGCTCACTGGCAAGTTCTTCGTCACCGGCCTGGCAAAGCAGAACGAGGAGTTGTTCGTGCCGGGCAGATCCCAGTCCATCCTGCTGTCGCGCCACTCACAAGCCCTGTACCTGATCCAGCGCGTGCGTGACGAAGCCCACCGCTTTGCCATCACCGCCCACCGCAACCGGCGCGACAAGGCCGGGGTGGTCTCCGTGCTGGATTCCATCCCCGGCATTGGCCCCACCCGCCGCAAAGCCCTACTGGCACACTTCAGCGGCCTCGACGCCATCCGCAACGCGCCTGTTGAAGAGATCAAAGCGGTCAGGGGTATGTCGGAAAAGCTTGCCCAGGCAGTGAAAGAAAACCTGTGAATGACCCTTCATCGGTACAGTGACCGAAAAAATTATGCTGGATGGTGCTAAAAAAAATTTATAAATGACAGTTTGTGGTATTTTAAAGTTATAATAGTGGTCTATTAAGGAGCAATTTATGGCAAAAAAGAAAGTCGTGTCAAAGAGTCAGCAGCGGTCACTACGGACCCAACAGATTGTGATGGGTATCATCGGCGTTTTGGTCATCCTGTCTATGGTACTGGCCCTGATCGCACGCTAACCTTTTGGCGAGCCTTCCCCGTCTCAAAAAACCATCCAGCATTACATTATCTTAAAACAAAAGTGAGCGGCGATGATCACCGCTCACTGGTTTCATAAACAGGCTAGAACAACCCCACCACTTTTCCGGTTTCCAGGTCCAGGTCAACATCGTAGAACACCGGCCTGGTGGGCAAGCCGGGCATGGTGCGCATCTCGCCCAACAGGGGGTACAGAAAACCCGCTCCTACTGAAGCGCGGATGTCGCGGATGGGTATTTTATACCCCTTGGGCACACCCTTCAGGGCCGGGTCGTGGCTCAGGCTCAGGTGGGTCTTGGCCATGCACAGCGGTAGCTTGTCAAAGCCAAGCTTAGTGTACAGCTCGATTTTACTCTCGGCATCCGGCAGGTACTCCACCCCATCAGCGCCGTAGATTTCCTTGCAGATGTATTCGATCTTCTGCTTGATCGACCAATCCAGCGGGTAGAGAAACTTAAAATTGGTGGGCTTTTCGGCTGCCTTCACCACTGCTTCAGCCAGGCCTATCGCACCCTTGCCTCCCTCCATCCAGTGGCGGCACACCACGGCATCTTCTGCACCTGCCTCAAGAGCAGCCTCACGAATCAGCTCCACCTCTTTGTCAGTGTCATCCTTGAAAGAATTGATTGCCACCACCACATTCACGCCATACTTCTTGGCGTTGCGGATGTGATGCTGCAGGTTCGGCAAGCCCTTGCGTAGCAGGTCGAGGTTCTCGGTGGTATAAGCAAAATCCAGCGGCTTGCCTGCCACCACCCTGGGGCCACCTCCGTGCATCTTCAGGGCACGCACCGTAGCTACCATCACCACCACCTGGGGAATCAACCCCGAGGTACGGCATTTAATATCGAAGAATTTTTCCATGCCCACATCCGCACCAAAGCCCGATTCGGTCACCACGTAATCTGCCAGCTTGAGGGCGATGCGGTCGGCAATGATCGAGCTGTTGCCGTGAGCAATATTGGCGAACGGCCCGGCGTGTACGAATACTGGGGTGCCTTCCAGTGATTGCATCAGGGTAGGCATGATGGCGTCCTTCATCAGCACGGTCATCGCCCCGGCCACCCCTAAATCTTCGGAGGTGATGGCTTCACCGGCCATATTCGTACCGATCACGATTTTTCCCATGCGCTCACGCATGTCTGGCAGGTCACAGGTCAGGGCCAGAACGGCCATGATCTCACTGGCAACTGAGATGTCAAAGCCAGTCTGGCGCTCATTGCCTTTTTCTTCCGGTCCTTGCCCAATGGTGATGGTGCGTAACAGCCTGTCATTCGTATCCACTACCCTGCGGAGAGTGATACTATCGGGGTCAATATCCAAGCGGGCGAATCGTTTGCGCTCTTCCGGAGTCAAATCGTTCGGGTCGGTCTTGTTAATCCCCAGCTTCTTCAATCTCCGTAACATGGATGGAGAGAACCTGCGGTTTCCGTCCTTATCAGACGGGCATAAAGCGTTGAATAGTTTCTCATCATCCTTATTGGCCCTTTCATGCAGCATGCGGGCATCGATAGCGGCCGCCAGGAGGTTATTGGCTGCTGTGATGGCGTGGATGTCACCGGTCAGGTGCAGGTTAAAATCTTCCATGGGCACCACCTGGCTGTAGCCGCCACCGGCTGCCCCACCCTTGATGCCAAAGGTCGGGCCTTGCGAGGGCTGGCGGATGCAGGTGAAGACGTTCTTCCCCAGGTGGGCTCCCAGTGCCTGGCTCAAGCCCATCATGGTGGTGCTCTTGCCTTCACCCAATGGTGTGGGGGTGATGGCAGTAACATCAATGTATTTGCCGTCCGGGACGTCTTTCAGGCGCTCCAGCACGCTCAGGCGTACCTTGGCTTCGAATTCGCCGTGCATCACCAATTCTTTAGGCAGCAGGCCTACTTCCTCGGCGATTTCCGAGATGGGTTTAAGCGTGGCTTCCTGGGCAATTTCGATATCAGACGGGACAGGGAAACGCAGATTCAGCTTCGAGGGAGTGAATGGACGTGTACCACCTTTTGGACTCATTGAAGTGTTCCTCCTTAATAAATAAAAAATCGGATTACCGTCATTGTATTGTGACAAATTTCTAAAATCATCACAAGAGTATCTTATCCCCCTCTCCATGTGCCATCTGTCACAAATTAGGAATATTTTTTATCAGATACAGCTCGCCGCGCTGGAAACCGCGCTCCAGGTAATATTGCCGAGTACCCACTGCCGAAATGATCGCCATGCGCCTGAAGCCATGCTGGGTAGCGATTGCCTCGGCGTGGTGGAGCAATTGCGTCCCCAGGCCGCTGTGCTGGGCGGCGCCAAGCTGCTCTGCACCCACCTCCAGGCTCTGCCCAAAGACATGCACCTCGCGGATGATGGCGGCCCCCTGCAAGTCAGCCATTCCGGTAGCAGGTGAATCCTTGCCGGGTAATGACAGGCGCAGGAAACCCGCCAGCCGGTCATCGGGGGTTACAAAAGACAGGAAGTGCTCCTCTGCGCCACCAGCCTGGTACACCAGGTCATCCAGGTGCAGGTCAGCTACATCCACCTGGCTCTTCCCCACCTCACGGCAGCGGATGCACTGGCAGGGCGTGCCCCGGCGAGCCAGCTCCTGCTGAACATCCAACCTAAGCGAGGTGCGCTTGTTACCTGCCACCACGTTCTCGGAGGGGATATCGCGAATCACCCGGTTCACCCGGCAATATCGCGGGATGCTGGGCTTAATGTCGGCAATCAGCGCAATCAATTCTTCAGTGGTATAGGGTGTATAGTCGCCGCGCTGCCAGTACTCGTATAGCTCGGCATTGGCCAGCAGCTGGGTGGGGTAGATTTTGAGTTCATCCGGGCACAGGTCATCCCACAGGCGGGCAAAATCCACCCGGTCTGATTCGGGAGTGGCCCCAAGCAGGTTGGGCATCCAGTGCAGCACAATCTTGAACCCCGCCGCGCGCAGCAAGGCCACTGCCTGCCGGGTGTCAGCTACCGTGTGCCCGCGTTGGTTACGCTCCAGGATATGGTCATCCAGGCTCTGCACTCCAATTTGCAGTTTGGTGACCCCCAACCTTCGCAAGTTCGCTAGCGTCTTGGGTTTGATATCCGTGGGGCGCGTTTCGATGCTCAAGCCCACATTGCGGCTGGTGGCACCCTCATTGAGCGCCTGAGCCTGCTCCAGGCTGGTTGAATCGACCCCATTCATAGCATCGAAGCAGCGCCTGACGAACCATTCCTGGTATTCCTTCTGGTAGGCACACCAAGAACCTCCCAGGATCAACAGCTCCACCTTGTCGATGGGATGTCCCACAGCTTGAAGGGCCTGCAGGCGGCTCTCCACCTGCCCAAAGGGGTCGAAGTGATGCTCTACCCCACGGCGCGCCCCGGGCTCATCCGGCAGGTAGCTCTTCGGAAGACGCTCATCGGTGGGGCAAAAAATACACTTCCCTGGGCAGGGGTAAGGCTTGGTCAGCACGGTCACCGTGGTCACACCTGAGAGGGTACGTACCGGCTTCATGCGGATGCGGCTCAGCACTCCCGGCTCGGGGTCCCACTCGCCCGACTCAGTCAGCTGGTGGTAGGCAGCTACCAGCACGTGCTTGGCCAGGTAGCCACCCTCGGGGCTGGGGTGAAGCCTCAGGGCACGATCCACCTTCACCCCTCGGCGCACGTCTTCCAGCACCTGACAGGCTTGCTGCAGCATCTGGGGAGTATATTGACGAGTCTTTATCCAACTTTCGCGTTCCATACCTGTACTTTTTTCATTTTCTTCTGCATAGGCTATAATACACGCGTGAATCCTACCACGCTTTCGCAACTGCTCGAGCTTAACCGCCAATTCTACCAGTCTTTTGCCCTATCCTTCTCTGCCACCCGGCACCGCCTGCAACCGGGGGTGTTTCGCATCCTCGACCAGGTGAGTGCCACGGATGACTTGCTTGACCTGGGATGTGGTAATGGCGAGCTGGCCCGTGAGCTGGCACGCTGCGGTCACGCCGGCACTTACACGGGGGTGGATTATTCCTCCAGCTTGCTGCAGCAAGCCACTGAACACCAGCCGGCGCATTTCCGCTTCGTGCAGGCTGATCTCACCAGCCCTGATTGGGACGCAGCCCTGGCGGGGTGCAGCTATGATAGCGTGCTCATGTTTGCGGTGTTGCATCACATCCCCGGTGATCAGCTGCGCCTGCAGCTGTTACGCAAAATCAGGTTATTACTACCCGCCGGAAAGCGCTTCTTTCACTCAGAATGGCAGTTCCTTAACAGCCCGCGCCTGGCTGGCCGCGTGCAGCCTTGGGAGACAGTGGGGCTGGCTGAGAAGGACGTTGACCCGGGTGATTACCTGCTGGACTGGCGCACAGGTGGCAGGGGGTTGCGCTACGTGCACCATTTCTCCGAGACAGAACTGGCTGAGCTGGCCTCCCAAGCAAGTTTCGAGGTCCAAGACACCTTCCTGTCAGATGGACAAACTCACAACCTGGGCATGTACCAGGTATGGGAATCTATAGCCTAAGTGCGAAAGTAATTCTCTTCAAGTTCGCATGGATTTTAACTGACGGAACAGGCCGATTATTTCCCTTCGAGCATTTTATAAATAAGGGTCTTTTATAAAGACATCCTAACCAATAAATTGAGCTAATAATGTTAAAATCAATAATTAACGACCATAAGGAGGCTCATTTTTATGGAGAACGACAAAAATCGGAAAATCCTCCAACAATTGCACGATGAAATCAACAAAATCAAGTCCGTTGACGATCAGGGCGCCGGGCTGCTGCGTGACCTGGACGCAGACATCCGCGCCTTGCTCGAGCGCTCGGGGGAAGAGCCCATCGAGGTGCACCCCGCCATCTTCCAGCGCCTGGGCCAGGTGGTTGACCATTTCGAGGCTACCCACCCGGAATTTACCACCCTAATCTCCGAGCTGCTCACCGCCTTGAGTGGCGCAGGGGTTTGATATCACGAACTTTAAGTTACCTTTAGCCGCAATGCAAGCATCATTTGGCACAACCTTTTTCACCAGACAACTTTTCAAACATAGTATCGTTTTTTAAAACCCCGCCACACAAGCAGAGGAGAAAGCATGAAATATGGTGTTGCTATCCCATACGGCAGCGCCCGCACTGCTGCCAGTGCAGCCCAGACGGCTGAAGAAGCTGGTTGGGATGGCATCTTCCTGGGTGATGCCATCTGGTGTGAAGACCCGCTGATATGCCTGGCAGCCGCTGCCATGGTCACCACTCACATCCGCCTGGGGGTGATGCTGGTTCCCGCACCCCTGCGCCACCCGTGGAAGCTGGCCAGCGAAACGGTCGCCCTCGATCGCCTATCAGATGGTCGCCTGACGCTCGGCCTGGGCGCCGGGGCGGTGTGGATGGGCTGGCAGGCATTTCCCGACGTGCCCACAGATAACAAGGTGCGTGCTGGGATGCTGGACGAAACCATCGACATCCTCACCCGGCTCTACCAGCGAAAGCCCTTCGATTATGATGGCCAGTATTTCCACCTGATGCTCACCCAGCTGGATGAACGATATTATCCCCCTGAGCCGGTTCAGCAGCCACGTATCCCCCTGTGGGTGCCGGGTATCTGGCCACGCCAGAAATCCATGCGGCGCTTGCTGAAGTGCGATGGCTTGCTTCCCCAGAAGATGAATGAACAGGGGAAATTCGAGGCAGTTACCCCCGCTGACCTGCGCCAGATGAAAGACTACATCGACGCCCACCGCACCCTCGCCACTCCATTTGATTACGTGGTGGAAGGCAAGACCGGCGGGCTCGACCCGGCGCAAGCCGACGACATTTTACAGGATTGGGCTGGAGCCGGCGCCACCTGGTGGGTGGAAGGTCTTTGGGAAGCCAGCGAGGCGCAGTCCCTGGAGCGCATCAGGCATGGCCCCCCGAGCATATAAGTTATCAGGCCTGGCAGGTTTTCGAAATCCGTGAAGTTTGGTATTTTTATAATAAAACCGCCAATTGGTACCATTGGCTGTTTACGTGCGTGACTATACCGTACATATCAAAACAGTTTCTCGAATCCAGCGACGGTCCTAATATTGTGTGATCTCACTGGTAGTAGAACCGTTCCATTGCGCCCTGCTGTCTTTCATGCTATGCTTAACCCATGCGCGCCCTGGTCATCTCAGACATCCATGCTAACCTCACCGCACTTGAAACGGTGCTCGCAGATGCTAATTCGTTCGACGTCACCTGGTGCCTGGGTGACCTGGTGGGTTACGGCCCCAACCCCAACGAGTGCATCGAGCGCATCCGCAGCCTGCCCAACCTGCAGTGCATCATGGGCAACCACGACGCTGCAGCTGTGGGCTTCATCGATGTGGATGCCTTCAACCCCGATGCCCGCAAGACAGTACTATGGACCCAGGAAACACTGACCCCGGTCAATAAGCAATACCTGCGCAACCTGCCCGAGCGCATCAACCTGGAGCACATCACTCTGGCCCACGGCAGCCCCTACAAGCCCATCTGGGAATACTTGCTCGACACGCGGGCTGCTACCGTCAGCTTCGAGTGCTTCGATACACCTTACTGCCTGGTGGGTCATACCCACCTGCCGGTGCTGTTTTACTTGCCAGACGACCGCCCCACCGCCCAACTGGTGGTACCCGAGCACGTATCCCAGATGACCCTGGCCCCGCGGGCCATTCTCAACCCAGGCTCCCTGGGCCAGCCACGCGACCACGACCCGCGCGCCGCTTATGCCATCCTTGACCTGGATAATTACACCTGGGAGTGGCATCGGGTTAATTACAATATCCCCGAAGTGCAGGAACGTATGCGCCACGAGAACCTGCCCGAACGGCACATCGCCCGCCTGTCTGCCGGCTGGTAGGTTTCAGCAGTACAATCCATCTCCGGGGAACAATCCTGCGGATAAGGGCGTTTTAAGATTAATCAACAACTCATGGAGGAGAATATGCTAAAAAAAGCCGCCTTTATCCTTGTCATCTTGTCTTTTATATTGGCTGGTTGCGCCGCCAGCCGTAGCAGCGCCCCGATGGAAGCTCCCAATGTGGCCACGGAGCGCGAAGGGGTAAAAAGTTTATCCGGTGGTCTCCCTTCAGCCGAGGATAGTGCCTATGCTGCCGACCAGTCCGCTACCACTGTCGACCGGCTGGTAATCAAGAATGCTACACTGTCCATCGTCGTGGATGACCCGCTTAAATCGAAAGATAACATCACCTTTATGGCAGAAGCCATGGGCGGATACGTTGTCTCAGCGGATGTCTACCAGCAGACGCTCAACAACGGTGCCAAGGTTCCCCAGGTGGCCATGACCATCCGCGTGCCTGCCGAGAAGCTTGATGAAGCCCTGGCTACCATCAAGAACGAGACCACCCAACCCATCCTCAGCGAGAACGAGACCAGCCAGGATGTAACCGCTGATTATACCGACCTGAACTCACGCCTGGTGAACTTGCAGGCTGCCGAAGCACAGCTTCAAAAAATCATGGATTCTGCGGTAAAAACTGAAGACGTGCTAGCCGTCTATTCTCAGCTGGTATCGGTGCGCGAGCAAATCGAAGTGATCAAGGGCCAGATGCAATATTATGAACGCTCCGCTGCCCTATCATCCATCAGCATACAGCTGACGGCCAATGCCGCGATGCAGCCCATCACCATTGCCGGTTGGCAACCCAAAGGTGTGGCCAATGAAGCCCTCCAGTCGCTCATCCACGCCTTGCAGTCGCTGGCGAGCTTCGGCATCCGTGCTGGTATCCTGTACATCCCGGTCCTGCTGGTCATTTTCGTGCCCTTGGGGCTGATCGCCTGGGGTATATATGCTCTGATAAAGAAAGCCCGCCGCCCAAAGGTTGCCCTGACTTCCTCCCCTGAATAGTAACCTGCTCACCCATCAGAAAACAGCTTGCCCTGAGTTAGTAAGGGCAAGCTGTTGTATAAAATAACCCTGGATGGTGCAAGACACCACCCTCACAAATAACTTGTGGAAGCTGCCTGTTTCAATATGAGCAGGCCTTACTATTTTATAAATTGGGCAGAATTAACCAGGCAAGGCCCGAGAAGGGCATTCAATTGGTCAAGCAGCAACCCAACAAGCCCCAAATCCTTAGTCTGATGGGTTGAAGCAGGAGCGCCTGCCACGCCAGGTTGCATAGCGTGGTTCTGTTGAACGATGGGCAGGTGTGCCTGGAAGGTGCCCTCTCCACTAGCCAGCTGGCTTTGGTCAACTTCTGGTGCTGTCGTAGTTTGGCTCTCATGTGCCACGCTGGATGGGATTTGCAAAGCCTGACCGGGCTGTATGGTATACGGGTAGTTAATGGCATTATGCTCGGCCAACTGCTGCCAGCTGATGCCAAAGTGCTTGGCCAGGGCAATCAGGTAATCGCCGGGCTGGACGATATAAATACCGCCACTCGTATCAGCAGGTGCATCCTGCCGGTTATCTTCAACAGGAGAGACAAATACAGCCATATTACCCAGTACAGACCAACTATCAAGGAAAACGTTCAAGGGGTAGGTCTGGTACTGCCCGCTGTAAGCATCAATCACCTGGACGGTATCAGGGCTGTAGCCGGTAAGGATCATGGTGTGTTCGAACGCAGCTACAATAGTAGTATTTCCATCAGGGGTTTCATAATGTAAAGGAGTACCGGTCCACATCTGCCCGATGATCCAAACGATCACGGGGTTACCCCCGCTGACCTGGCGACGCAAATCGTCCCAGCTTAAGTGGTTTAGCCCTTCAGCCTGCAATCCGAACCCATCCAGCACATCAGCAATGGGCCAGGCGTACACACCGTAACCAGATGGGGGAATGTTGCCCCAGGCTTCATTCGGGTTACCCACGAAGCCCTGCTCAGGGTTATCTGATTCAGGTAATGCCCACAGGATTTGCGTTTCACTAACGTAAACGCCCCAAAAAGCTGCTAGGTCGGCTGCGGAACGCGCCTCACAGGATAAAGAGTAACCCTGGGCGTGCCCAACTACACCATTTATTGTGGCAGTGGCGAGTAGCGCTTCTCCAGCAGCACTGGATACATCTACCAGGATCAATATGGTAACCAGGATCAAAACCTTAAGCAGGCGTTTCATCATCACCATCCCATCCCGATGTGCTCAATCACAGGCTTCATTGTTGCAAGCCTCATGCCACGACAGTGAAGCGTGTATAATCTAAATTGATGCAGCAACTCACAGAATATGCTCTACGGCAGCTTGGAGTGCGATTATCGCCTACCCAACTCTCCGCCTTGTCCTTGTATGAACGGGAGCTGGTGGATTGGAATACACGCTTCAACCTCACCGCTATCCGCGACCCGCAAGAGATCCACGTTAAGCATTTTCTCGACTCGCTGACCTGCCTGCTGGCATTCCGTGATGCCTCCATCGGGAATCTGGTCGATATTGGCACTGGGGCTGGCCTGCCGGGGATTCCCATCAAGATCATTTACCCTAAAATACACCTGACCCTGGTGGAATCGGTGGGAAAGAAGGCTGAATTTTGCCGTCATGTAGTGAACGTGCTCGACTTATCGGGCGTGGAAGTGGTCCAGCAGCGCGCCGAAACCCTGGGGCAAGACCCGGCTTATCGCGAGCAATATGATTGGGCAGTAGCCAGGGCAGTGGCCATCCTGCCAGTGCTGGTGGAATACCTGCTGCCACTCGTACGGGTGGGAGGCAGTATGCTAGCCATGAAAGGAGAAAGTGGACCGGCTGAAGCTCACTCCTCCGACCACGCGCTGCGCGTGCTGGGAGGTCACCTGCGACAGCTTGTGCCGGTCACGCTGCCGGGTGTGGCTGAAGAGCGCTACCTAGTGGTGATTGATAAAGTGGCAGCCACCCCGCGTGGATACCCCCGCAAGGTGGGCATACCAGCAAAACGCCCCCTAAGATGATCCCGTGAGCTGCTTTTCGACCCTGCCGCTGGCCAGGCGCCAGATGGTAGCGGTTTGCACGAATGCAGGAACGAACAAATCAAGGTCGGTGGTAGAGAGCAACACCTGCTCGGCTCGGTTCAGCCTTTCCAGCAAATCATAGCGACGCTGGGTATCCAATTCAGCCAGCACTTCATCCAGCAGTAAGATGGGCCAATACCCACTCCTGCTGTGCATCCAGTCCACTTCAGCAATCTTTAGTGCCAGTATGGCGGAACGTGCCTGGCCACGCGAGCCATAAACGCCCAGGTCGATGCCGTTGGCGAGGAAGCGCAGGTCATCACGATGCGGCCCAATGGTGGTGATGCCACGAGCGATCTCATCCGGGCGAAGCTTTTTCAAGCTTTCCAAAAAACCTGAACGGATTTGATCTTGAGAATACCCACTACGATCAATTGGGGTGTCCAACCTTAAAGCGATTTGGCGAGGTGACTGGGGGATAGGATCATACGCGGGCAGGTAGCTCAGGCGCAGTACTTCGTTAGCGTGGGTGAGCTCGCGGTGGATACGAGCAGCCAGGCGCTCCAACTCCTGAATTGCCCGGGTGCGTGCATGGATGAGCTGAGCGCCATAGGTGGCGATGTGATCATCCCAATAATCAAGCTGGGCGGTATCGCCTTTACGCTCAAATAACTGTTTGAGAAGGGCATTACGTTGAAGAAGGGCCTTGTTGTATTCTGTCAGGGTAGCCTGGTAATGTGGAATCACCTGCGTCAGTGCCAGATTGAGGTACCGGCGGCGCTCCTCTGGCCCGCCCTCGATCATCCCCATCATCTGGGGTAAGAACAATACCGCATTGAATTGCCCCACAACTGCGCTTGATTTATGTTTCAGGCCCTCCAGCAATACTTCCTTGCGCAAGTGGGTAGACCCATTCATGCCAACAGGCTCCTGGATGAGGCGAACTTCCAGGTGGTGGTTTTCATCACCGCGTAAGAAATCGGCCACGATTCGCCCCACCGCGATGTTCTGGCGAGCCTCGATAAAATTGATCAACTGCCGATCACTTCCCGCGTGAAAAGACGTCAGGGTAGCCAAGAAATAGATTGCCTCGAGCAGGCTGGTCTTACCCTGGGCATTATCGCCCACCAGCATGATTGTCCCACCCGGGAAGTCCAGGTCCAGGCGTGTGAAATTGCGAAAATTCGTCAATGATAGATGGGTAAGCTGCATTTCCTCTGCCAACCACACAAATGCCACGGATGGAAGGCGCCGTGGCATTCAAATCACACTTACATTATATCAAATGCGCAAAGTATTGTAGGATAGCAACCGGACAGCGGGAGGTTCAGGTCTTCTCTGGAATGACCTGCCCCTGGTGCTCCTCGGCCTGCCAGAGTTTTTGGGCGCGGTCAACGAATAAAATACCATCAAGGTGATCGATCTCGTGCTGGAATATACGCGCCAGCCAGCCTTTGGCTTTAACCGTCATGGGGTGTCCGTGCCGGTTCAGCCCTTTAACGGTCACGGCAGCGGCACGCTCCACATCTCCCTGGATGCCCGGAATGGATAAGCAGCCTTCTGTCCCTACCAGGGTCTCCTCTGAGATTCGGGTAATTTCCGGGTTGGCCATGGTGTATAGCCTGGCGGGGGCTTTGTCGTCTTCCTCATCACCAAATTCAACCACGATCAGGCGCATCGACAAACCCACCTGTGGAGCTGCCAGGCCCACTCCCGGGGCTTCACGCATGGTCTCAACCATATCATCCACCAAGATCTGAAATTCAGGCCCGAAATCAGTCACTTTACGAGCTTTATGGCGCAAGATGTCTTGCGGAAGGGTAACAATTTCGCGTACTGTCATATCAGTTATTTTACCCTAATTTGGTCAAGTTTGGGGAGGTTTTCTGGATTGTCGCAAATCTTCCGCCTGGCGATGATAAGCCGCAATGTAACTGGAGACCCGTTCCTGTTCCTGCTGAGAATCGGCTTGCTGCTTCTTATGCCGGTGTTCATACATGTAATTAAAGATATCCCTTTGGGCGCGTGCTGGATTGTGAATGCCATAGAAGATGAATTTATTTTCCGTGCCAATGTTTATGACTACATTACCAAAATTCAACACCACCCCTAAAAATCCCAGTTTTTCGTAATCCAGGCCAATAATGTTCTCAAGCGGGGCAGATTTGGTCACTTCTGTGCCGAGGGGCTTGCGCTCGCTATCGATGATCTTTTCAGGAGTAACCCGATAAACATCATTGCTCCAATCCACAAACTTATACAACCACCACAGGAATGCCATAATGACCAGGGTTGTGCCCAGCAACAGGATTTTTAGCGGAGTAAGCAGCTGGATTTGCCCAATTGCCCGCCAATAATAGATCCCAATGGTGGCAATTAATAGCCCCAAGCCACATATTGCGGGGAACCAGGTCATCCTGAATAGCACATACAGGTGCTTGCGGTAGGTGATCATCCCATTGGCCACCCGACGCGTCTGAAAACGAGCTAAGAGAGACTGCCAGATAGATAATCTTTCAGGGATCAGCTTTAATTCCTGGTCGGAGCTGCTGCCCGGATTGGCTGCCTGGGAAGAGACGTTCACATTCACCGGAACGGTGGCGGCTTGTGAAGGCTCAATTTTTTGCCTGATCCTGCCCTCAATGCTGTGGATATCAGTAGTTGCCTGGCGCTCGATAGCCCGTTTATGCTCCTCATCGATCAAATTTTTGATTCCATGAGGATCTCCAATATGGAGGAAGAATATTTGCCCCATGAATGTCTCGGTGATTACATCGCCAAACCCGAACAATCGACCAATCGGGCCTGACTTTGCTTCGCCAGATTTTATCGCCACCAGAGGGGCTTCCTGGCGGCTGTCGTAAAGCCCAATAGTACGTTCCAGCCATACGATCCGTTCATCAGTAATGATATAAAAATCATTACCCCAATCAAAAAAGCGCCAGAAAGCCCACAAAGTAGCTGCCGCCACAATCACCACTCCGAACCAGCCCAACGCCAGGCGTATCGAGGTGGTGTCAAGCTGTGAAGCATACAGGATAGCGAACACACCAATCCAGGCAATCACCAGTGGGGCTAGCTCGAGCACAAGCAGGTAGGCGGGGTGTTTGCGGCACACCACCTTCACAGTTTCTTCCTCTCCCACCCAGTTAAAGTGTTTGGAACGGACCAGGTTGTACCAGGCCAGCTGTTTCTTGATATTTCTGGTTAATGCTGGGAAGCTGTTCAGCAATATACGCAATGATTCCAGCCGAAAACTAAACAACAAGGTGGGTTTGATAGCTACGAGGCTGAACAGCTGCGATTTCCCGCGTAAAACCTGATCGGCTCCAAAAAAATCGCCGTGCTTCAGCGTGTAACTTTCGTCCACGTTCTTTTTCTTAAGCCGGGTGTAGCGCGCTTTACCCATTACCACAACAAAAAAAGGAGAGCCGATCCTTGTTAATGGTAAAGATTCACCCTCTTTTAAAGTGATCGGCTGGACATATGAAGCGATTTGCTCGAGCTCAATCTCGTCCAACCCACTAAACAACGGTAAATTTTTAAGCAACGAGATAATCTGCTGGTTCATTTCTGGCATATTATGATTGTAGCATGAACACCACTTTCCGTCACATATGATGCACGATGCATACCAATTATCCAGGGGGTTTAATCTGAGTAGTGAGATGCATGTGATAGAATTGTCCCCATCCCAAAATTTTGACAGGAGGATGCTTTTATGCCCATCCAATTTGGTACTGATGGCTGGCGGGCAGTTATTTCTGATACCTTTACCTTTCACAATTTGCGCCTGGTGGGTCAGGCAATCGCTGATGCGGTCGGTTCTGAACACTGGCTTAATAACAACATCGATACCTCACAGGTTGACCCACGTAAAATGGTTGTGGGTTATGACACCCGGTTTTTATCTGACCGGTACGCAATTGATATGGCACGCGTCCTGGCTGCAAATGGCTATAAGGTGGTGCTCTCGCAATCAGATGCTCCTACCCCGGTGATTTCGTTTGCCGTCCGCAATCAAGGCGCTATCGGTGGGGTCATGATCACCGCTTCTCACAATGCCCCTCGTTACAACGGGGTCAAATTAAAAGCGGCTTATGGTGGTTCAGCACTGCCTGAACAGTGTCGCAGGGTGGAAGTGTATTTAAATGATAATGAGGCTCGCGCACGCGGGCCCAATTTGATGGATTTCGACCAGGCACGCCAGGCAGGCCTGATCCAGCGCTTCAACCCGTTGCCTGCCTATTATGAGCACGTGCGCAAGCTGATCAATTTCGACCTGATTGCTGATGCGCCCCAACGCGTGGTGGTGGATTCAATGTATGGTTCAGGCCGGGGAGTGATCAAGGGTGTATTGCAGGGAACTGGATGCGAGGTACAGGAAATCCGTGCCGAACTCAATCCCGGTTTTGGCGGGGTGCATCCGGAACCCATCAGCCGCTACTTGGGCGCGTTAGCCAGTGCCATCAGCATGGGAATGGGTGAAATAGGGTTGGTAACGGATGGGGATGCCGACCGTATAGGTGCCATGGATGGGCGGGGGAATTTCGTAGACCCGCATAAAATCATGGCCCTGTCACTACGTTACCTGGTTGAAAAGCGTGGCTGGAAGGGACCGGTCATCCGCACGGTATCCACCACCAGTATGATTGACCGCCTGGCGAAGCGCTATGAGCTGCCCATGTATGAAACCCCGGTGGGTTTTAACCACATTGCAGACTTCATGCTTAAGGGGGATGTGTTGATTGGGGGAGAAGAATCAGGAGGCATCTCAATCCACGGCCATATTCCCGAGGGCGACGGGTTGCTCATGGGCCTGCTACTGCTTGAGATTGTGGCTTCATCCGGAGCAACCCTCTATGAGCTGGTGGATGACTTGCTTAAAGAGGTTGGGCCCGCCTATTACCAGCGTACTGACTTACGGTTGAGCCATCCAGTTTCCAGGCAGGTCATGAGCCACATCCTTGTGGAGAAAGCTCCCAAGGTGATTGGTGGTGAAGAAATTACATCCATCTCTACCCTCGATGGCGTTAAATACTGGATCGCGGATGGCTCCTGGATGCTTATCCGCCCATCTGGCACCGAGCCCGTGCTGAGAGTGTATGCAGAAGGTCGCTCACTTGAGATGGTGCAGTCCTTGCTATGTTATGGAGAAAAAGTTGCCACACAGTGCGTATAGAATATGCAGCAAAAATAGGGACCGAAGAGAAAGCGCTCCGGTCCCATATGTTTAATTGGCGGGAAACTTAAGTCAGGAAGTAGTCCTCAAACCGCGCATAAGAAAGGCCACAATCACCAGCACGAAAGCAGCAATAAGTAAACCGGGAGTTCCAAGCTCCTCAGCAATGCCTGTGCCGGGTAACCCAGTGGGAGTGGGCGTGACGGGTGTGCCAGAAGGCCTCACCGTGGCTGTTTGGGATGATTGCACTTGCATTGCTGTCTGGGTGAGCAAATAATCGCGAGTCACAATGGCAACATCACGGGTGGGTGATTTGGTGGGAGCGATGACAATCAGCGGTGTGTTTGTGGGAGTTGGGCTATTGGTTGGAGTATAGGTAGGTTGCCTAGTGGCAGTGGGAGTGGGTACTGCTGCGGTCTGGCTGGCTGCCAGGGCTACGGCGGTATTTTGTGCGTCCTGCGTGGCGCTGATGCTTTGGGCGGCACGTTGGGCAGGTATATAACGGTAAAGAGCCAGCCCGGCAATACACAGCAATGCCAGGACCATGATTCCCCCAAGAACACCGGCAATGATCAAAAATGTCCGGTTGCCATTACCATTTCCGTTCCTCTTGGGTGGCTTTTCTTCACCAAGCTCCTGTTCGACATCATTCATGTCTGTAAAAGCCATCGTTGTTACTCCTCAACACTCGTTATTGCCGATCGAACCTCACCCAACCACTTCGAGATTTGCCAGGGGCACCTGAACGACATCTCCATTTGTAAATCGTATTCCTGCCGTCTGGGTGCGCAAGCCACCAGTTAAGACAGACATCCCTGGCTGAAGATTGGTCAGTGTACCTATCATGGATTTGTAAGGCGGACTGATCACCCGCACTTTCTGACCAATTCTGAATGTTGCCGAGTCGCTAATCACATCAGCACGTGCGCCTTCGGGTAGAGCAATGACCACCTCAGGCCTGGTATTCGTAATATGGTTCCACGGTTCTGCCATCACTGATGTTTCACGCATCGACCCAGACGTCAGGATGGTAAATGCATCCTGGTTCATAGGGAGCTTCCCAAACCCTTCGATGAGCACGAGTGGGTAGCTAACTTCCATGGCGGCGGGTACCAGGGATGAATCCATGCTTGCAAGAACCATACCTCGAATGGGTAAATCTTCAGCTGCTGAGAGTACTTTTTCGTCTTCGCAAATCCCACCCATGACCACCGAACCTCGCAAGCTGACATCCATCATTCCAGGAGTGATAGGCTCATCGGGGGCGTGCGCAAGGAGGTTAAGCAAACCGTAATTGAGTTTGCCATTTCCCCATACGCATTGGATGAGTGAGCCTGTCACTTCGATTACTACGCCTCGATCACCAACAATGTCGGTAATGACACCCGAATAACCGGCCTTAAGCTCTGTGGACTCTCCTTCCAGTTCCAATAGTACCTCTCCACCCCCAGCCAGTACCACTGTGCCTGGCATTGGAGCCCTCACCACCCGCCGGCTGATGCCAATCGGCCCAGCAATCACATCCCCTTCACCAACTTCATCCCCAGCCCGGCGCTGGATATAATGATCGGCATCTTTAGGGGGCAGTCCCAACCCCCCGCTGATATCCAGAAGTATGTGCTGCGGCTCGAGGATGGCTTCGGCAACAATTTCAAGGGGGTTTACCTGTTGGCCTCGCCGGGCAATGATGCGACCACCGGCCGTCATTAACCTCTCACGCCGGATATCTGCAGCAGAGATAAAATGGGTGATCGGTGCTAACATTCTCCTTCTCCACTCCTCAGCTTACCAGATGTATTCCACAAATTTCGTGGCGCCACAATAACCAATCATTCTAATACTTTCCCGGACTGATGGCCGACAGCCAGCTGTTCAACAAATCACGCCGCTGAGTGGGTTCAGCCGGGATGTGTAATGGCCTTCCACGGGCATCTATGATCACGCCTAAAACACCGCCGATCACTTTGACGGTGCCACCTCTGCCAAGGCCACCCATACCAACGTCATACCGATGAAGAGGGGTCAGGTGTAGTGATCCAACCTGGCCCAAAGGCAGCTTGATCACTGACAGTGTACCCTGCAATACTTCTTGTTCAGAGGATACCCCATCTTCAGAGGTTAAACGCACGCGTAAAATAGGAGTCGAGGTAGGGGCAGTGCCGATGGCGGTGATAATCGTGCACAGGTTGACGAAATTCGTGGTATCAAGTGACTGGACGGTCATTAATGGAGTCACACCAGCAGTAGCCCCCAATGAGGCAGCCAGGTTATTGCGATCCAAAGCAATAGTGGTCACCCCAGTCGGCTGCAAACCATTTAAGATCATCATCACAGTCTGGTTGTTAGCAGGTGCCTTGGTGAGCACCCCACCTGCGACGATGATCGGCTCGAACCAGGGTAAAAGACCCGCAATTGACCCGGGCAGGTTGGGCGGATAAGATTTAATGGCGTGTTTTATGGCTAAATGCATAGCCTGACAAGCAATTGCCTGCTCGGTGGCAAGCTCCTCAGGGCCAATGGGCAGGCTGGTTGGATATATGGACTTGTTATAGATATAGTCACGAACGTAATTATCGGAGACATCCACAGGGACCCAGCGGGTAATATCACCCAGGTTGCACAAATCAAGTATTTGAGGCAGGTTCTCGCCAAGGCCAAGGCCGGGACGAATACTCAAGCGTAAATCACCGTCAAATGCCGAAGCCACGGTAGTGGCAGATGCGCCAACATCAACACCCAGCACGCCTTTTTGCGTATGAGCATACTCTTTGCTTATGAAACGGATCGTGCGACCGAAGGCGGTTGCAGCCGGCATCAAATGATTGCCGGTCCATTCATCCACTTCCTGGACACCACGCATTTGACGGGAGCGTACCAGCCGAAATATCTGCGCCAGGGCTGGTTGGGAAGGGGTGAGCTGCTCACTTTCATAGGACGGGCGGACATTAGGTGCGACATGGAGGTTTACCAGTGTGCCAATCGAGGATTGGACTTCCTTAACCAGGGCAGAGTTACCCGCATATAACACTTCAGGGCGTTGCTCTTTGGGCATCAAATAACAAGCCAATCCGACCGCTTCAAGCAGTTCGATCACCCCTTGGCTGGCACCGTTTTCAATTCCACCCGCCACGATGATCAAGTCAGGGTGGATTTTCAGGATGTTATCCAGACGGCTGACAGTATCGCGGCGGTCATTTAAGCTCATGGTATCCACTACCTGCGCGTAGGTTGTAGATGCCAGGTTTTTAGCACTCTCTGCCGAAACATCTTCCAACAAACCGATGGCTACCACGTTGAGAGGAGGTCCGGCTGACAAAGTGGCAACACAAGCATCTACTCCAGACCCGTTGGGCTGTGAGGGGATAACCAGCTGCCCTTCTGAATTGAACAGCACGCGCCCGGTTATATCATGTAGCTGGTCTAAAGCAGCCTTTACCCCTGCACTAACATCGTTGCCAGGAGCTCCTAATGTTGTCGGAACCAGCCCTTGCCCTAAAAACCGGTAACGCCCTTCCACTACATCGAAAAGGATCACGCGGGTGTTAACAGTGCCAATTTCTATGGCAAGTACTGAGTCAGCGTTTATAAGTGATGATTGCATTCCGGTTTACAATCAGATGAAGCTGAGGATGACATTCCATAAATAGTTGATTCGATCGACCAGGGCCGCCAGGGCAGCAAGATAAACACCGGTAAATAAAACACCCAGGGTAACAACAATAAAACCCTCCCCAAGTGTGGATACATAATCCAGTATAACCGGTCGGTGGGCAGCCACACCTTCGGGTGGGCGCCTAACACCAAATTGGAAATAAATCAGCGTTGCCACAATGCCAATCAAAATGACCAGCCCATTGATGAACCATCCAACTAAATTCGTCCCTTCAGCCAGAGCGGATTGGCGGTTTAACAGGTTAATGGAGGCTCCAATTTGGGGGAAAATAGTTCCTCGAACTGCTCCGGCAATCACGGTGGCTGCGCCCACTCCGGTGAGGAAAGCTAACACTGGGGTTCCCCAGCGTGCGGTGCGTGGGGACACCTTGGTGAGCATCCATATTCCTAGGATCACTGCTGGAACCACCCGTATAATGTACATGCTCAGATTCCCCGAGTTGCCAGCGGTATACAACTGTAATACAGGCACAAGCACCTGGTACCAGATCACATTATACAGGATCATAACTGCGGCATATCCAGTGGCCACACCAATGAAAATGTGGACTGCCAGCCGGAACAAGACGTTGTCACCAATGATGTAGCTAAGCACCATGATTGTCAGCAAAAAACCGATAATCATTCCAATGGGTTCTGCCAGCTGGCTGATTTGCTGCAACATGCTAGCTATGATTTCTCCTTTTTATTGGATGCGAGCAACTTTACTATCCCTCCGGCGACACTGCCAACCAACAGAATGAGGATGGAAATCGTAACTGCAATACTATAGGCATCCCAAATGCCATTTTGCTGGATATTACCAATGCTCCGTCCATAGGCCACGCCCCCAGCAAGGCCTGCCACCAATCCCTGAACCTGGGAAGGAAATGCCTGGTAATAAGGCAGAATCATCGGCGCGGCCTGAGCGCTGGAAACGAACAAAAGCGGTTTCTCGGAAGATTGCAGCTGAGGGCCGATCTGCTCGATCCATATACGTGCCGTGTCTGCATCGTTGGTTATCACGATCACGGCACTGAAATCCTTCACCGCTGAAATTGTATCCAGTGGCTTGCCAGCCCATACATTGTAGCCGCTTAATGCATAGGGCAAAACACTTTTTGGAGAGGTTGCCAAACCGAGTAAGCCTAATGTGCCCCCAGGTATGTATCCTAAGTCTGCATAATAGGGATAGGATTGACGGCTACCCACTTGCTGGGAATAGACATCAGCAATCATGCTTTCAGCCAGGGCTGGCCCCGATGGATTGGTGGTAACAATGGTCAGATAAGCACTTTTCCTCATCAACTGGGTGAGCATATTGGAGATGGCCGGGTTCATTTCTGCAGAAAAACCAGCTTCATAATCAAACGCCACCAATACGGGTGCAGCGGCGGGTAAATGCTGGATTTGCTGGGTAAAATCAGTCACACCAGGTATATTTCCGGGTTGGGGTGTGGATGAGCTCTGGCTTTTAGTGATAATCATCCAGAAAATCGGCAACAATAAAATGGCCGCTACAACCAGACGAAATATGTAACGGGAAGAAATAACAGGTGGTGAAGGCAGAGGTGTTGGTTTTTCCTCATCAGCCAAAAGCTCTTCCATTAATTCCACGCGCGCTTTCTGCTCATCGGTAACACGCAGTTTAATGGAATAGGTGGGTGGTTTACGCGCTTTAATCGCTGACGGATGAGCAGAAATTACCCCGCGCAAACCCACCAATGGGCCTGCAGTGACTATATCTTCACTGGATACATCTTCAACCGGGCCGGTGGGTGTGAGGTCCTCTGACGGGCGCATGGCTTCCAACCACCCAGGTAGCTCAGCAGGCGCAATCTCACCCTCAACTTTCTTTTCGGTTTCCTTTTCAGGTTCAGCAGCCTCTTCTGGCATTGACTTTGCCAGCCATTCTGGAGGTGTTTGCTGTTCGGGTTCTTCTTCGAGAGCCTCTGTGTGGGGAAATTTCTCCTGCTCTGGTTCCGCGGGCGGTATGCCCCCTTCAAGCTTGATATTAGAGGAAGCTTCCAGTTTGGTTAACCATTCAGGTTTTTGTGCTGGCTCTGCCGGCAAGGGTTTTTCCGCTTTAGGAGTGGACTCAGGTGCCTCAGGCTCAATTTGATCCTCCGCCGGCGATTGAGGCTGCCATGCAGCTTCTTCAGGTGATTCTTCGAAAGGCTTACCTTGCTCCGGTTGCTCGGGAGTTGCTTGATCTGGCTGATTTACCCCGGCTTCATCCAGAAGGCTTGCCAACCATTCATCATCGATGGCTGACCCGGCTGGCCGAGGAGATTCAGATGGCGGTGACAGTAACGAATCCGGTTTGCCTGATAACTCATCAGGGATTGGTTCCTCTGGCTCACCTTCGAATTTTCCTTTAAAGCTTGCTTCCGTCTCTTTCAACCAATCGGGGATGGCTTGTTCAAGATCGGATGCCCCTGGTTCGGGTGGCTTTTCTGGCTCAGTGTTTTCGCCAGAAGTGGAAAATAGCTCGTGAAGGTCATCACTGCCTTCAGGTGAAGCAGCAAAACCGCTCGTTTTAAGAGGTGCCTGGCAATATTTACATTCCTCCCGATCAGGCGGGTTTGGCCTTCCACATAATGGGCAGATGATATCAGTCATGATTTATCCGCCATATGGTCGGTCGCTACCGATCAAAATACGCAAGCCAGTGGCGACAGTACCCAATGCCACGCCTAAAAGCAAGCCGCGTGCACCAGCAACCGCGGGAACCTGTGTCAGCCAGTCATGAACTGCGTTTAGCGGGCCAATCGTTCCTAGAAAATAAAGTGGAACCGCCCCTAACAGAACCAACAATACGGTTACCAGGAATAAAATCGAATTCCATTTTGGCCGACGTGATAGCAAGCGGACCCCTGCATACACCAGAATGACCGCCAGGAGCGCCAACAAGGCTGCTTCAACAGGCACCTGAAAATTATTGAAAATCCATAGGGTTAAGGCGCTGGTTGGACCACTGATGCCGGCGACAACAATCATGATCAGCATGGATATGAGCAGGACAATGCTATATACATGGCCTTTTCCTTCACTCGAAACCTTTTTCCAATGGACCCAGGCCAGGTTAAAAATGCCCAACAACAGAGCAAATGCAGCCAGGATGATTGCCCATCCAATCAGTACGGATTGGATGCCACCAAATGAGCCGGGGAAAAAGTAGCCTAGGATGACAAAAACGCCTGAAATAACGGCTATTACTGTATTGGTAATGGGTAAAATTCTCTTCACGCCAGGATTCCCAATAATTTGAGTATTGCACCGATAATAATAGCTGCCACCAACACCCAGCGCAAGATATCCTGCATGCGCAAGCTGGCGGTGTGGGCCAACCCGCCACCCAGATATGCTCCCGCGGCATACAACTCTTCACCAAGTAGTGGCTCTTCGGCTGTAGCATACAAGACTGCCTGTGCAGGAATACTATCGCTGCCTGCCACGGTAAGTGATTGGCTGCGCTCACCTGCTTCGGTCAGCAGGGCAACCTCAGTGCCAAAATGACCGGCCAGGATATTCGCTGACACATGTTCATCATGAATCGCCGGCATGGCACCGGCAGCAAAGGCAATAGGGGTAAGTCCAGTGAACCGGGCATTGGTAGGATCATAACGCTGCTCGGCTGCCAGGCTGCGGTACGTGCTTTGCAGTGTATCCTGGCTGAGGACCATCACCGTCCCATCGCCAGAAGTGGCGATGGGGGGACGATCACTGTTAGAAGCCGCCCGGGCGCAACGATCCAGGATAGTCAACCCGATAAAAGCCGACCCTCCCTGCAGCTCGTTGATAGTACCCCGTCCGAGTGAGATATGCAGCCGTTTTCCTGCCTCTACTGCAAGGTCCACCTCACGACGATAACGGCTAAAAGCCTGAATGGCACGCAGCTTAATTTTCTCACGAGCAGAGTCTGAGAAGCAAAAAAACAATATCAGGCCCAGGCACAACAGAATGAACAAGAAACCCAGGTAGCTGGTGACCATGCTAAGTGCTTGATCCACTTATGGGAGCCTCCTTTAAGTAGGAAACAAATTCAGTGCGCGTGGCAGGGTCTTCGAGAACTTGGGCAAAATTATCCAGTGAACCTGGATTTACCACACCAGAAAATAATGGCTGGCTAATATAAACCACCTGGGCAAGTATCACATTAAGCGCGCCGGCCGATTCAAGGAAAGAAGCAATCGGCTCTTTTAACCCCCACCACTGCAGGATACGCGCCCAATTAGCCCACATTTGCCGGTCCTCAACCATGTTTAAAGTATAGCACAAAATCATACCCCAATTAGATGACCAAGTAAATTTTTATTGCCATCCACATCATGCGCATAATAATGAGACATGACAGGGTACAGGTGATTTTTGTGCCATATATAACTGTCTCTTTACCCCTGCCGCGGCTAAACTATTACAATGGCTTATGGGATTAAGCGATATTCAACGCGTCCTGCGTAAACTAAAAATGGAGCATGATTGATGAAAAAACAGACTGCCAATATTGATGGCAATGAAGCCACCTCTTATGTGGCCCACAAAGTGAGTGAGGTCATTGCTATTTACCCGATTACACCTTCATCCAGCATGGGAGAGCATGCTGATGAATGGTCTGCACAAAAGCGGCCAAACATATGGGGGACCATTCCTTTGGTGGCAGAAATGCAATCTGAGGGTGGGGCTGCAGGCGCTGTACACGGAGCAGTACAGGCAGGTGCCTTAAGCACCACCTTCACCGCCAGCCAGGGACTGTTGCTGATGATCCCAAATATGTATAAGATTGCTGGTGAGCTCAGCTCAACGGTCTTCCATGTTTCAGCACGTTCCCTGGCAACTCACGCCCTATCGATCTTCGGTGATCATTCAGATGTGATGGCAACCAGAGCCACCGGTTTTGCCCTGCTGGCTTCCTGCTCGGTGCAGGAAGCGCATGATCTTGCTTTAGTCGCCCATGCAGCCACGCTGGAATCACGTGTACCATTCCTGCATTTCTTCGATGGCTTCAGGACCTCCTCTGAAATCAATAAGATTGAGATGCTCAGCGATGATGAGATTCGCGCAATGATCTCGGATGATCTGGTGCAGGCACACCGGGCACGTGCCCTTTCTCCAGACCATCCCTTCATTCGCGGCACAGCTCAAAATCCTGATGTGTTTTTCCAGAGCCGAGAGACGATCAATCCCTATTATGCAGCTTGTCCTGAGATCGTCCAAAAGGCAATGGATAAATTCGCCGATACCGTGGGGCGGAGATACAACCTGTTCGATTATGTTGGTGCACCGGATGCCGAGCGCGTGATTATCATGATGTGCTCTGGTGCCGAAACAGCTGGAGAAACAGCACGGTACATGAGCGATCAAGGCGAAAAAGTGGGTGTGATCAAAGTGCGACTGTACCGTCCATTCTCGAATGAACATTTATTAGCCGCTCTCCCAGACACGGTTTTGACAATCGCTACTTTGGATCGTACCAAGGAACCCACTGCGGCTGGCGAGCCCCTATACCTGGATGTGGTCAATGCAGTATTTGAGAGTGGCCGTAAGATTAACGTGATCGGTGGGCGTTATGGACTCTCATCGAAAGAATTTACCCCGGCCATGGTCAAGGGTGTATTTGATGAAATGTCCAAGCCAAAACCAAAAAATCACTTCACGGTGGGCATCAATGATGATATTTCACACACCAGCCTGGAGTATGACCCTAATTTTAATATCGAATCTCCTGACGTTACCCGTGCTGTTTTCTGGGGGCTGGGTGCCGACGGTACGGTAGGCGCCAATAAAAACTCAATCAAGATCATTGGAGATGAAACCAATAATTACGCCCAGGGATACTTCGTGTATGACTCAAAGAAGTCGGGCGGAAATACAATTTCACACCTACGCTTTGGGCCAAGACCCATCCGAGCGCCTTACCTGATCAGCCATGCTCAATTCGTGGGCTGCCACCAGTTCAACTTTATCGAGCGCTTCGATGTGCTTAAATTTGCCATGCAAGGTGGCGTTTTCTTGTTGAACAGCCTTTACAAGCCTGATGAAGTGTGGGATCACCTACCGCGTGAAGCGCAGGAAGTGATCCTGAAGAAGAAGCTGCGCTTTTTTGTGATCAACGCTTACGAAGTTGCTCGCAAAACCGGAATGGGTGTGCGCATCAACACAATCATGCAGACTTGCTTCTTCGCCATTAGCGGTGTTTTGCCCCACCAGGATGCCATCAACCAGATCAAGAACAGCATCAAGAAAAGCTATTCTAAATTCGGAGAAGCGGTGGTCAACAAGAACTTTAACGCGGTAGACCAAACACTTACCCATCTATACGAAGTGGATTTAACCGATAAGACAGTGACCAGCGCCATCACCCGCCGCCCACACGTGCCAGAACAGGCTCCTGAATTCGTAAAGAATGTTTTGGGAAAGATCATTGGCCTAGAGGGGGATGACCTGCCAGTGAGTGCATTCCCGGTAGATGGCACCTACCCGTTGGGTAGCACACAGTGGGAGAAACGCAATATCGCCCTGGAAGTGCCCGAGTGGGTGCCTGAGCTGTGCATCCAGTGCGGTAAATGCGTCTTTGTTTGTCCCCACTCTGTCATCCGCGCTAAAGTTTACGATCCCAAGTACCTCAAGCAGGCACCGGCTACTTTCAAATCGCTGGATGCAAAATTCAAAGAGTTCCCAGATAGCAAATATACAGTGCAGATATCAGTGGAAGACTGCACCGGATGTGGCCTTTGCATTGAAGCTTGCCCGGCAAAGGATAAATCGCAAGTGGGTCGCAAGGCGCTAAACCTGGTTGACCAACTTCCCATTCGTGAGCAAGAGCGCGCCAATTGGGATTTCTTTCAAGCATTGCCTTTGGTGGACCGCGCTGGGCTTAATGTCCGTACATTAAAGAACTCCCAGCTGCTCCAACCATTGTTTGAATTCTCGCTAGCATGCACCGGCTGCGGTGAGACGCCTTACGTCAGGCTGCTCACCCAACTGTTTGGCGACCGTTTGATGATCGCCAATGCCACCGGATGCTCCTCGATCTATGGTGGCAACCTACCGACTACTCCATTTACGACTGACCAGTATGGGCGTGGCCCATCCTGGTCGAATTCTCTGTTCGAAGATAACGCCGAGTTTGGGTTCGGCTTCCGACTGACCCTGGATAAGCAGTTGGAGTACGCCCGGGAGCTGCTGCCTCAACTGGTTGACCTGGTGGGTGAACCTCTGGTGACCGGCTTGCTCAATGCCGACCAGACATCTGAAGCCGGGATCAAGGAGCAGCGTGAACGGGTTAGCTTGCTAAGATCACGCTTGGAAGGTGTGAAAGACCCACGCGCCAGGGATTTACTGAGTCTGGCTAACGTCTTAGTTCATAAGAGCGTGTGGATCGTTGGTGGAGACGGCTGGGCATATGACATCGGTTACGGTGGCCTGGACCATGTTTTAGCAATGGGGCGTAAGGTGAATCTGCTGGTACTGGATACAGAAGTATATTCCAATACCGGTGGGCAATCCTCCAAAGCTACGCCGCGTGCTGCGGTTGCCAAGTTCGCTGCTAATGGTAAAGCAGTACCCCGCAAGGATCTCGGGTTGATAGCCATGTCCTACGGGTATATCTATGTGGCCCAGGTGGCTATGGGCGCCAGTGACCAGCAAACATTAAACGCCTTCGTCGAAGCCGATGCCTATGATGGACCGTCCATGATCATCGCCTATAGCCACTGCATCAATCATGGATTCGATATGCGCAAAGGATTAGAGCAGCAAAAACTGGCCGTCCAATCTGGTTTCTGGCCGCTGTATCGCTATAATCCAAAACTGGTCGAAGAAGGTAAGAATCCACTCATCATCGACTCAAAAGACCCCACCATTCCATTGGAACAATATGTGTATAATGAAACACGTTATCGCATGTTACTGCAGAGCGATGAGCAACGTGCCGAGATGTTGCTGAAGCTTGCCCAACAGGATGTCAATTCACGCTGGGAACTTTACAAGCAGATGGCTGCCATGCATTACGGCAGCAATGGCGATAATGAATAAATCGGGGATATAAAGGAGAATTTACATGGTAGATCTAACAACCACTTATCTTGGGATGAAACTCAAGAATCCACTGGTAGCTTCGCCTTCTCCGCTGTCCGAAAAAGTGGAAAATATACAAAAGATGGAGCAAGCCGGTATTGCCGCGGTGGTCATGTATTCATTGTTTGAAGAGCAGATCATCCACGAAAGCCTGGAGCTTGACCATTTCCTGAATCGCGGCACTGAAACCTATGCTGAGTCGCTTACCTATTTTCCAAATATCGGTAAATACACGCTGGCGCCAGACAAGTATATTGATGCAGTAAAAAGGACCAAGCAGGCGGTTAACATCCCTGTGCTGGGAAGCCTCAATGGCGTGTCCACCGGTGGGTGGATCGAATATGCGCGTAAAATCCAGGATGCCGGTGCAGATGGGTTGGAGCTTAACCTGTATTACCTGCCTACCGATATCAATCTCACCAGCAGCCAGCTGGAGGACAACTACCTCAAGCTGGTGGAGGATGTACGCGCCTCAGTTGAAATCCCCCTGGCAGTCAAGCTGGCGCCCTATTTTACCGCCCTGCCCAACATTGCCCGCCGCCTGGTGGACGCAGGTGCAAACGGCCTGGTGCTTTTTAACCGCTTCTATCAACCCGATTTCGACCTGGAAAACCTGGAAGTGGTGCCTAACCTGGTGTTGAGCAATTCTAATGAGCTGCGCCTGCCCCTGCGCTGGATTGCCATCCTTTATGGCAAGGTAAATGCTGACCTGGCGCTCACTAGCGGTGTGCATACCCCCGAGGATGCCATAAAAGCCATTATGGCTGGCGCTAACGTTACCATGAGCACCTCTGCCATTCTCGATGATGGGGTGAGCGTAATCCAGCGTATCTTAACCGGTATGGATGCCTGGATGGCTGAGAATGAGTATGAATCGGTACAACAAATGATCGGCAGCATGAGCCAGGGTGCAGTAGCTGAACCGGCGGCATTTGAAAGAGCCAATTATATGAAGGTGCTCAACTCATTCAACCCTCAGTTTAAGTAGTCCACATGAACATCTTTCACTACCAAGCATGAAAATGTTGTGCTATAACCGGTCTCAACGGCTGACACGGAGGTCGAATATCAATGGTGCTAAGAGCCTGATAAGTAGTCAGACCGGGATACCTGTAGGCACCGCCAATTGTCGCTCCTGCATAGGAAGCACGAAGATCAGAATCTGATCCACGGGGTATCCACGTCAGCCGATTATTACAGACCGGGAGGTAGCGATGGAGGTTGTACACAGGAATTGTTCTGGTTTGGACGTGCACAAAAAGGTCGTGGTTGCGGCCATCCTTGTAGAGGGAAGACCGAAAGAGATTCGCTCTTTTGGCACCATGACTGTCGATTTGCTGGAGCTTTCGGATTGGCTGATGAACAGTGGCGTCACGCACGTAGCCATGGAAAGCACTGGGGAGTACTGGAAACCCATTTTTAACATTCTGGAGAACAACTTCGAAGTCATGTTGGTCAACGCCCAACATATCAGCAAGGTTCCGGGACGCAAGACGGATGTCAGCGATGCGGAATGGATTGCCGATTTGCTGAAGCATGGCTTGCTTACGGCCAGTTTTATTCCACCGGTAGGTCAGCGTGAGCTGCGGGAGTTGACTCGCTTTCGCAGTACGTTTGTGAAGGAAAGGGCTACGCTGGTCAATCGGGTGCAGAAAGTTTTGGAAAGTGCCAATATCAAACTGGCCAGTGTTGCATCGGACGTGGTAGGGGTATCGGGTCGAGCCATGTTGGAAGCCATCATTGCCGGAAAAGCCACTCCAGAACAAATGGCTGAACTCTCGAAGGGTAAGCTGCGCAATAAACGAGAAGAACTCAGCCGAGCATTGGAAGGCCGTGTAAAACCTCATCACCGTTTCGTCCTGACCGAGCTGTTGAGCCAAATCGACAACCTTGAAGAGACGATCGCCCGTTTTGACCAGGAAATTGTAGAGTATTGCCGCCCTTTTGAAGATGCGGTGGTCTTGTTGGATACGATCCCTGGCGTGGCCCGCGAGACTGCCGAGAATATCGTGGCAGAGATCGGAATAGACATGAGTCGCTTCCCGACTGCCAATCATCTGGCTTCTTGGGCTGGTGTAGCTCCTGGAAACAACGAAAGTGCTGGCAAGAAGCGCTCTGGAAGGGTGAAAAAAGGAAACAAACCCTTGGGTGTTATTCTGAACCAGGCAGCTCATGCTGCCTCCCGTACTAAAGACACCTACCTGTCGGCCCAATATCATCGTCTGGCCGGAAGAAGGGGTAAAAAACGTGCTTTGGTAGCGGTTGCTCATTCAATTCTGATTATTTGTTACTTTATGATCAAACGTCATGTGCCTTATTATGAATTGGGAAGCGACTATTTTGATCAACGTCGTCCCGAAACGACTGCGAAGAGATTAGTTTCACGGCTAGAACATCTTGGTTATCAGGTTTCCTTGCAACAAATGTCTATGCCTGTTTCTTTATGATTTATTTTCAGATCAGGATTTTCTAAAGAGATATTCAGGAGATCAATTTTGTAAACGAAAAGAGGCTGACTCAAAAGCAATAGAGTCAGTCTGGAAAAGATAAAAACAAAAAAAGTAGCGGTCAGAAGGCCGCTACTTTTGCTAAGTTATGGGCAA
>Ga0209609_10000143_pt1 | contig 41883 bp, 26 predicted proteins | sample LakKivw325mmetaG_FD_184136 | JGI IMG/M metagenome (GOLD analysis project Ga0209609, IMG submission 184136) | Anoxic lake water microbial communities from Lake Kivu, Rwanda to study Microbial Dark Matter (Phase II) - Lake Kivu water 325m metaG... | ecosystem: Environmental > Aquatic > Freshwater... | reverse complement strand
AAGGTATCGTCTCCTGCGTATTTCGCATCGGGGGGAGAAGATTAGGAAGGGGGAAGCTCCCCCCTCCTAAAGAGCGGAGCGATCCGTGATGGGTTCAAATCCCTCCCTCGGCACTACAAATTTCATGGTGTGAAATTTGTCAGAGCAATTGAGCAAATAGATAATAGAGAAATGGAGAGATTAAAACTCAATTGCGGTCTATTTTCTATTGTCAATTTTCAATATTGGCCGCCTTAATATCCTTTAAAGAAGCTCTGCTGGCTCTACGCATTACCAGGTTTACGGGAATTGATAAAAGTGCGATTTTATTGGGACGGAGTGTTCTCTTAAATATGGAACGATAGGATGATATTTGTTTTCTTGCCCAATAATAACCTCTCTGCAATTGGTCAACGCTCAGCAGAGTTGGTTTGAAAACAACTTCTCCGCAGGTATATTTTTCCCAGTTTCGCTCAAATATTCTTCCCTGCTCATCAAATTGTTTGTATAAATGCGTTCCAGGCAAAGGCGTAAGAATGGAGAAACTTGCCAATTCAATTCTGTTACGTTCAATAAAATCCACAGTCTTCTCAAAAACTCCTTCATTATCCGAATCGAAACCAAAAATGAAAGCGCCGATTATTCCTATTCCGCTGTCATGAATCTTTTTAATTCCTTCTCGGTAATCATCAACTCGATTTATGACCTTATGCACCTGTTTCAAACTGTCACTCGACAGGGATTCGAAACCTATAAAAAGTCCCTTGCATCCGCTTTTAGCCGCAAGTCTCAGCAATTCTCTATACCTTGCGATGATTATAGAACCCTGTCCGAACCATCTTATTTTCAGAGGAATTAAAGCCTTGAAAAGTTGTTTGGCATAATCGGGCCGTCCAGCAATATTATCATCAACAAAAAATACTATTGCCCGATTTTTCAGTAATTTGACTTCCCGTATCACATCAGCAATCGGTCTTGTGCGATAAGTCCGTCCATAAAAATCTGAGACACTGCAAAAATCACAACCGAAAGGGCAGCCCCTCGTCGTTTGAACCAAATCCATTTCCCTGTAGAATTTGTTTCCAAAGAGAAGTTCTTTTCTTGGTAAAGGAAGATTTATTAAGCTGGGTCTTTCAGTTGAACTATAAAATTTCTGCAACTTGCCGGCACGGAAGTCCGTCAATAATCTGCCCATTGTTGCTTCAGCCTCGCCAATAACAACAGCGTCGGCATGCAAAGATGCCTCCCGCGGCATTGCCGTTGGATGAATACCTCCGAGGATGACCGGCACTCCCTTTTTTCTGAATCTATCGGCAATTTCATATGCACGCGGTGCAGTTGAAGTTATGGTGCTTATTCCGACCATATCAATTCTATCGTCAAAATTGATTTCATCCAGACTGTCATTTATTATTCTTATGTCTGTATCAGGCGGGAATAGGGCCGCAACGGTTGTAAGACTCAAACGAGAAAACTGAACTGCTTTCTCCCGTTTTGTTATGACTGTAACCGGAGATCGGGGTGAAATAAGATGAACGCGCAAAATTAGCTCCTTTGTTATGAGATTTGATTGAGTTTATTAAGATCTTTTTTTTAATTATAACATTTTCCATTCTCCTTCTGAAAACGCGAAGAATGGAAACGTTGAAAAGATCGGAAAACTTTCTTTTCTGTTCAGGAATGTTATTTTTATCGGCTAACCTCTAATTACAAGTGGTATGGTTTTCGGGGGGAAGATCCATTAGAGCAGACAGGAAAATCTTCCTGTGGCGAAAACATAATAATCTGGAAAGGCCGCATATGAACCTGATGGATTGACCCCTCCGCAAGAATTGCATAAAATATTGAAAACAAGAACAGGGAGACAATATGACAGGGAATCAGAAACCTTTATACCTGAAACATGAAGAACCGCTTGATGTCCGCGTGGAAGATTTGCTGGGACGGATGACGCTTGAAGAAAAAATATTGCAGATGATGCACGATGCCGAAGCGATAGAAAGACTTGGTGTTCCCGCCTACAACTGGTGGAACGAATGTCTCCACGGGACCGCCAGGGCAGGAGTGGCAACCGTCTTCCCACAGGCAATCGGCCTTGCCGCAACATGGAACGAGGTTCTTATTAAGAAGGTAGCATCTGCCATCGGCGATGAATGCAGGGCCAAACACCATGCGGCGCTGAGGTTGGGAAAGAGAGCTCAGTACTTCGGGCTTACATTCTGGTCGCCAAATATCAACATCTTTCGCGACCCGCGATGGGGACGGGGCCACGAGACATACGGGGAGGACCCTTATCTTACCGGCATCATAGGGACTGCCTTTGTCAGGGGACTCCAGGGGAACCATCCAGGATACCTGAAGGTTGCTGCATGTGCCAAGCATTACGCGGTGCACAGCGGGCCGGAGCCGGAAAGGCACGATTTCAACGCGGAGGTTTCCCTTCAAGACCTGTGGGAAACATACCTTCCCGCATTTGAAGCGCTTGTGCGCAGGGGACGGGTAGAAGCCATCATGGGCGCATATAACCGCGTCAACGGCGAGGTATGCTGCGGCAGTCCGACGCTACTGGGAAAAATACTGCGGGGAAAATGGAAGTTCAAAGGCCACGTGGTCTCTGACTGCGGCGCCATAGGGGACTTCCATCTTCGCCACAGGGTGACAGCGTCTGACGAGGAATCCGCGGCCCTCGCGGTCAGGAACGGCTGCGACCTCAACTGCGGATGCACATACTCCTCCCTGAAGAACGCTGTAGAAAAAGGGCTGATAAGCGAGAAGGAGATAGACGTCTCTGTCAGAAGGCTCCTGAGGACGCGGTTCAGACTCGGGATGTTTGACCCTGAGAATAAAGTTCCTTACACCCGCATCCCTGAAAGCGTGGTCAACTGCCGGCGTCACCAAAAACTCGCCCTGGCCGCGGCACGGGAATCCATCGTTCTGTTGAAAAATGAAGGTCAAATCCTGCCGCTTCGGAAAGACCTCAGCTCCATTTTCGTGACGGGTCCGTCGGCGATGAACCAGGAAGTCATGCTTGGCAACTACAACGGTTTCAGCGGAAAGATGACCACCATATTTGAGGGAGTCCTTTCAAAGGTCTCGCCCGGAACGCAGGTTAGATATACGCCGGGATGCGGCTACAGGAACGGTCCCTTCAACATGGAAAAGGTCAGGGCCATGTCCGACCAGGCGGATGTGATTATCGCGGCCATGGGCCTTTCGCCCCGACTTGAAGGAGAAGAGGGCACCGCGGAATCCGAGGCAGGCGGAGACAGAATAAGCATCGGTCTGCCGGAAATCCAGGAAGAATACCTCAGGTACTTGCATGAAACCGGAAAACCGGTGGTGCTTGTCCTCCTTAACGGCAGCGCCCTTTCCGTCAACTGGGCACATGAACATCTTCCCGCCATTCTCACCGCCTGGTATCCGGGAGAGGCCGGCGGGTCTGCCGTTGCGGACGTCCTTTTCGGAGATTATAATCCCGGAGGACGACTGCCGGTGACATTTTACAGGTCTGCTGATGATATTCCTCCGTTCAGGGATTACGCCATGAAAGGAAGAACATACCGCTATCTTGAAAAAGAACCGCTCTACCCGTTCGGATTCGGCCTGAGTTATGCGAAATTTACCTACCGCAATCTTAGCTTGAGCAAGAACAGAATCAGTCCCGGTGAATCATTGAAGGTCTCTGTTGAAGTGGAAAATGCCGGGAAGATGGCTGGCGACGAGGTGGTACAGATTTACATCGGGTATCCGGAGATGCCTTTCCCGACGCCGCTCCTGTCGCTGAAGAGTTTCAGACGCATCCACCTCCTGCCGGGTGAGAAGAAAGCGGTAGCCTTCAGACTGACAGGGAAAGAACACTCCGTTGTTAACGAAACGGGAAAACGGGTTGCATCACCTGGAGTTTACACAATCTCAGTGGGCGGCTCTCAGCCGGACAGACGCAGCAGAGCTCTGGGTGCATCACCTGTTCTCACCGGAACATTCAGTATCACATGACCGGGTTCCGGAATACATCATGATATGTATACTCAGGATAGTGGGCAGACTTCGTATCTCAACTTCCACTACAATTCCTGTGCCAGGGAACTGATAAAGGATAATTCACAACTTAACCGGATATAATATTATCCCCGGGCTTCTGTTTCTTACGGGTGTACAGGTAATAGAGCAGCGGGTTGATGAAAAGAGTCAGCAGGGTCGTGCTGAGTGCCCCGAAGATTACTGTCACCCCGATAGGGGATTTCATTGCAGAAGCCTTTCCCATTCCAAAAGCCAGGGGAATCATGGCTGAGACAACAGTAAGACTGGTCATCAGTATCGGCCTCAACCTCAACGCGCTGGCTTCAATAATCGCCGATAACGGTTCTCTCCCCTTCTGTATTGAAACCTTCGCAAAATCTATTATCAGGATACCGTTATTCACGCCTATGCCGGTTAGAATGACCATTCCCATCAGACTGAATATATTGATGGTCTTGCCAAGCATGAAGATACCGAAAAAAATACCTATCGTTGCCAGGGGAAGTATGCCGATAATAATCAGCGGTTCAACCCAGTTCTCAAACTGGGCTGCCATCACAAGGTAAACCAGCAGGGATGCCATGGCAAGCGCCGTCAGCAAATCCCTGAAAGTCTCGCCCATTCTTTCCGCTTCGCCTGAGATGACCACCCCGGTGCCTTCAGGGAAAGAGACCTCCTTGATCTTGCCCTGGAATGTCTTCATGACCGTGCCGATGGGCTTGTTCAGGTCGGCCGTGACCTTTATGCTGGGCTTGCGGTTATACCTTTCTTTCAGGGTAGGCCCCGTTGATTCCTCCAGGTCGGCAACCTGTTTCAGAAAGTAGAGTTTGTTCATGGAGTTGGTTACCGGCAGATTTTCCAGGACGCCACGCTGGTTCTTGAGTCTCTCCGGCAGGGTTACGCGGATATCGTATGTATTCTCACCTTCCTTCAGTTTTGTCGGCACGAGACCTTCAAGGGCGGCGCGGCAGTTGAGAGCAACGTAACTCGGGCTCAGGTCAAATTCAGCCAGCCGGCTCCTCCTGACGGCAAAATTGATTTCCGGCTTCCCCGCATGATAGGAACTATCGGAATCAGAAATGCCGGGCGTGTTCTCCACAATATCCAGCACCTGCCTGGAAAAAGGCGCAACGTCTTCCCATTTATGCCCGGTAAGGTATATCTCAAAAGGCGGTTCTCCTCCGCCTATAATCCCCTGTTCCATGGCCGTGATGCTCGCACCAGGCAGCGAGGCGAGGAAGGGCTTCAGTTCCTGTATTACCTGGCTTGTGCGGCGTTTCTTCTTTTCCTTGAGGGTGACGACAATCTGCCCGTATTCCGAGCCTGTGGAACCTGCGCTGATCACACCGCTGCTGGCTGACCCGATGGTGGTGAATGTCCTTTCGTATTCCGGCAATTCCTTCAGTTTGTCCTCTATCTGCTGAATCACCTGTTCGGTGCGGCCAAGGTTAGTGCCCGGCGCCATCCTGACGCTGATGTTGAACATGCCCTGGTCAGGCGTGGGAGCCATTTCCATCCCTATGATGGGCATGAGCGCAAAACTTGCCAGAAACAGCACGCCTGTGCAGACCAGCATGAATGCAGGACGTGCAAGGACTCTCGCGAGGGTCTTCTTGTAAGATTCGCGGAAGCGCACAAAGTTCTCTTCCCATCTCTGCGACCACCTTGCCTCCACCTTGCCTTTCAGGAACTTTACCGTGAGCATGGGGATCAGAGTGAAGGACACAAGCATGGAAATCAGCGTTGCGTAAACCTGGACCATGCCGAATTGCTTGAAGAACTGTCCGACAATACCCGCCATGAAAACAATCGGGATGAAAACGACGATGTTGGTAAGCATTGACGCCATGATGGCGCCCTTTACCTCATCGGTGCCGTCCTCCGCGGCGGCAATGAGATCCTTACCGAGTTCGTGCCTGTGCCGGTATATGTTTTCTATCACCACGATGGAACTGTCAACAACGATACCTACGGTAAGAGCGATGCCGGAAAGGGACAGGACGTTGAGCGTGAACTTTGAAAGGTACGCGAAGAAGAAGGTGCCGATGAGAGAAACCGGGATTGCCACGCTCACAATGAGGGTGCTGCCAACACTGTGCAGGAAAAGAAACAGTACCAGGGCGGTAATGAGAACGCCTTCAAACAGATTGCTCTTTACGTCCGCCACGGACTCCCGGATGAAGGTTGACATATCCGCCACCACGGAGATTCTTACCCCGGCCGGCAGATTCTTCTGTATGGCCGGAAGTATCTTCTCCACGCCGTCAACCACCTCAACGGTATTCGCGGCAGGCTGTTTCTGAATAATTATACCGACCGCCTCCTCTCCGCTGATTTTTGCCTTGTCCCGCACTTCAGCATAGGTATCCTTTATGCCGGCAACGCTTGCCAGGCTGACCTTCCGGATTTCCCCGCTCATCATGTCAAAAACCGGGATATCAAGACTGGAAATATCGGAAATGCTTTTGAATTCAGCATTCAACCGGCCCGAGACTTCCCTGTCCGTCTGAACATAATGACCGGAGGGCAGATTGGTGTTTTCCTGTCCTATGCGCTGGGCAAGTTTCACAAGGTCCATTCCGTAGTATTTGAGTTTGTCAGGGAAAGCCTCTATTCTTATCTCTCTCTTCAGTCCACCCACAATATCCATCTTCCCTATTCCGTTGATGGACTGGAGGGAGACCCGCACGTAATTATCCGCCAGCTGGTAAAGGGTCTTTGCATCCGGGCCGGACAGTCCAAGGTATATGACCGGCATTGCGTTGATATCCAGCTTCAGGACTTCCGGATCTTTTGAGTCTTCCGGCAACTGGGACCTCATTGCGGATACTTTTTCCCGCACGTCCGCGGCCGCCACCTCCGAGGAAATATCCATGTTGAACTCGCCTATCACAACTGATATCCCCTCGGCCGAAGTGGAAAATATATTCTTTATGCTGTTGGTTGTACTGAGGGCATCCTCAACCGGCTTGGTAACAAGGGTCTCAACCTGGTCAGGTCCCGAACCCGGATAGAGCGTCATTATGGTGACTATGGGAATGTTTATGCGGGGCACGAGGTCGACCTGCATCCGGGAAAGGGAAAAGATGCCGAGCACCGCAACTGCAAGGAAAAAGACCGTCACCAGAACCGGCCTTCTTATTGCGATCCGTACCAGGTTCATAATGGATATCCTCCTGTCCTCCTATTGCTGCTCTCTGCCTGTTCCTGTAACCTTCACCAGGCATCCGGGTGTCAGGTTTTCCTTGCCGAAAACCACTGCCCTGTCACCGGCAGAAAGGCCCGAAACTATCTCGGTACTGCCGTCTGTCGTCATGCCGGTAACAACCTTCTTTTTCTCCGCCCTGCCATCATTGACGATGAAGATAAAGTCTTCATTCCCTTCCATGAAGATTGCCTGGCCCGGTACCGTAAGCACGTTTTCCTTCGTTTTTGTAAATATTCTGCCCTGCAGAAAGAGACCCGGCTTCAAACCGGCCGGCCTTGTTAAGAAATTGACATGTACATTGAAGAGCCGATTGCTGGGGTCCGGCGCACCGGCAATGCTCGCAATCCTGCCTTTGAATTGCGCATCGGGAAAGGCGTCAAGGATAATCTCCGCCTCCTGGCCGATGCGAAGCATGGAGATATACTGCTCCGGCACATGGACCTCGGCATTGAGCCGGGCAGTGTTGTAGAAGGTCATGACAGGCTGGCCTGGAGCAACCACCTCGCCGACATCGGCTATCTTGTTCCCTATGACGCCGGAGAAAGGCGCGTAGATGCAGGCGTCCCTGATGCTGGTCTCCACCAGGTTCAGACTGTCCCGTGCCATTGTAACCTGGGAAGCGGCTGACTGATACTGTTCCTCCGCCGTATGAAAACGCAATTGAAGGGTCTCAAGTTCCCTCTGGGAGATGGCACCCTCCTTGAAGAGGTTTTCCATGCGGTTGAGGTTTTTCCGGGCGTCCTCAAGCTGTATCTTCACCTGGTTCAACGTATTCTGGGCAATCTCCAGCTGGCCCTGTGCCTGATTCCTTTGAAGTTCCAGGCTGGTGGTGTCCATCACGACCAGTTTTTCTCCTTTTTGAACGGCGTCTCCGATATCCCTGTTGATAGCCAGTATTCTGCCGCCTATCTTGCTTGACAGTTTCGTCTGTTCCTCGCTGGCCACCATGCCGGTGACCTCAATGGAATTCGTGATTCTGCCCGGCTTGAGCTCCATCACTTCAACGGGTATGCCCTCCTGCTGCTGAATCTGCGTCAGGCTCAGGGGCGGCTTTTTGGTAACTTTCGTAACAACGCGGAATGCTATCAGCAATAATAAAAGAATTGCCAGAATCCATAGCAGTTTTTTCATCTTATTCTCCTATTCCGTCACACCCGCAGCTTTTTCAAGTTCGGCATATGCAATGTGGTAATCGCACAACGCCTGGTAATAGTTATTCCTGGCACCGGCAAGGTCTGTCTGCGCATCCAGGACTTCCGTGTTTGTAGCCATCCCTTCCCTGTAAAGCATCTCTGCAATCCTGAAGTTTTCCTGCGCTTTCTCTATGGTCTTGGCGGAGGTTTCTATCTCCTTCCTGGCGGTTTCAATGTTCGTATAGGCATTATGCACACTGAGTTCAATTCCCTTCCGCAGGAGTTCCCCCTGTTCTCTTACCTCTTCCTCCTGATGTTTCGCCCTGCTCACCCTGTATGCAGTCTCGCCCCAGTTCCATATGTCCATCTCCACGGCAAGACCGGCGTTCCAGGTGTTGCGCCACCGGTCAATGGCGTCCTGCGTTCCCCGGTCAAACGTGTAGTTGTAAAAGGCCGCCAACTGCGGATAGTACCCGCTTCTTGCGGCGGATACGCTGAACCCGGACATCCTCAGGCTGCTGCCGGCGATCTTCAGGTCCGGATGTTTCTCAAACGCAAGGTTTTTCCAGTAGTCAGGCGTGTGGAGTTCCTTCTCACTGGTGAGCATATCCTCAATATCCACCTTCGTGTCAAGCGGCCTGTTCAGCGTGAAATTGAAAGCGGATTCCGCGGACTCAAGGCCGCTTTCCGCCTTGATTATGGCCTGTTGCGCATCGGAAAGGAAAACCTCGGTCTTCAGGATGTCAACCTTCGTCACAAGCCCCTCGTTGAATAATGCCTCTGTGACCTTCAGATGCTGCTCCGCCATGTCCCGCAAAGAGAGAGCATTTTCAAGAAGTCTTCTTAACTTCAGTACGGAAAAATAGCTCTTCTTCACCTCGTACGCCACGTCCTGTCCGACCGCATCCTTCGCGTAGCCGGTGAGCTTTATATTCTCCACGGACTGTCTGCACAGCGAGGTTCTTCTGCCTCCAGTGAAAAGCACCTGCGTGACCCCCAGGCTGAGATTGAAGAGGTCATCGTCAGTAACCGCATAGGAGACAGGGTCTAGCAATATCGGGGGAAACGGTCCGAAAGTAACTTCCTGCGGCTCTGCAAGGCGCGTGTAGTTGAAGGATGCCGAAAACCGCGGAAAAAAGGAGGTTGACACCTCCCTGCCGGCAAATTCGCTCTGCCTGATTTTCTCGTCCGCTATATTGAGTTTTATGTTGTTCTTCAATGCAATCTCAATACTTTTCTCCAGCGTTAGTATGTCTTCAGGGGAACCCTTGAAAGAGACCAGGAAAAATGCCGCGAACAATAAGAAGTATTTCTTCATAGAGACTTCCTCCAAGAACCTCAATAATTCACTTTTTAAGTAATCCTTTAAGAAAGATATCCAGCAGGTTATCAATACGTTTTTTCAATGCCACGACATTCCTTTCCTTGAGCCATGAATGTTCCAGCCCTCTCAAAACATTAACGATATTCAGTGCGGTGGCGTCCAGATCCCTGATGTTGAAAACCCCCTTCCCTTTCCCTTCTTTCAGAATTTCCCTGACCAGGATGAACTCCCCTCCCTCAATTTCCGCCTTCAGCCTTTCAACCAACCTGTAATTTTCATAGTACTCGTCAGCAAAAAAACCATAGAATCTTGATAGATGGCTGAGGGCCGACATCCTCGTCATGAAGTAGACCCGGAGTTTCTTCTGGGGCGTCTGTTCCCGCCCGAGGGCATCCCTCAGTTTCTTCCTCCATTTTTCAATTTCCCTGCCTGCGACGGCCTGAAAAACCTCGTCCTTGCTCTTGAAATAGTAATACAGGGAACTCTTCCCCCTGCATGCGGCCCTGGCAATCTCCTCCATCGTGGTTTTCCTGAAACCGTAACGGCTGAAGATATCCTGAGCCGCTCTGACAATTTCCTCTCTCCCGGTTTCGTTTATCTTCGCCATTTTTTTATTATAGTATAATCGACCAAATCAGTCCAATGTTCTAAATTTTACTGTTTTTATGGTGCAGTGTCAACAGTTCCACATATATACAAATTTTTTGCATGATTACAAGGGCTCCGCCCGTACCGTTTTTTCCTGCACCGTTCGCTCTGACAAAAATAGCCGGACAGGTCCGATCAGGCCGGACGGTTCCTGGGGCATACACCTGTCAAAGACATTCTCCCCGAGTTTTTTTGCAAGCGTGTTGGTCACTTCAATCACAAGGGAATTTTTGCCTTCGCAGATAAGCCCTGTAATGTCAAATACGTACGGCGGGCAAATCTTAACGCCGGCCCTCTTACCGTTCAGAATTACTTCGGCAATCTCGTATGCCTCGCCGATATCCAATCTCATACCTCTGACCTCCTTTTTTTTCTTAACTGCAAAGGATGTCTCGTAACGTAACATCCCGGAAAATCCGGGGAGGAGTTCCGGTACCGCCACGTTTCCCGGACCGCTGACCGCAGGTATCTTCACGAAACGAGGATATTGCCTGGCTGATGCCTTTGAGACCTTCCATGGACCGGTTACCGGCACCTCATGAGAAAATTCTTCTTTCCTCCACTCCGACAGAGGACGGGTGCAAACATCCTGTTTTCCGGAAAAAATAATGAAAAGCGATTGGTATGGTTCCAGATGGATGTCCGCAGAAACATGATTCTCGGACAATGTGTGCGGGATACGGTAAATCCTGTCTTCCATTGCGTCGTACGCCAGGGGTTTCCGGCTTGTTCCGAACCTGACGGCAGTATGAACATCATGCAAGGTGCTTTCATTGACGAAGAAATATATCTCGGAGTCCGGATGCGAGTAATGGTAATAACGCAGGTGTTCAACCTCATGAGATATTTCAATATCATAGATTCCGTGTTTGCGGAGGAGTTGCGGGAGACCATCCTCCCGGCACACCGAGCATAAAGGATGTTTTTTCAACATCTCCAGGGATTCCTTAAAGTGACGCTGCCGTGCACAACTTTCCTCTGGAAAATCCTGAGTGAAGACGATTCGCACTCCGGCATCTGCAATTTGAACAAGCCGGGTAATGAACTCCTCCGGCAAATGCTGCGCATACGGTATGATTACCGCCTGGTAGTTCTCCTTATTGACGGTAATCCTGCCTTCGGAAAAGGAACATAAATCTTTTGACATGAAAGCGTCTATTGGAATCACATCGCAGTCAATCTGATGCGCGGCGAGCGGCCTGACAACCTTTTCAAAGGGAACGCAGGAACCGGCCCATTCCGCTTCCGCATGGTAGACAACCGCGGCCGGAGCGACGTGCGTGCCTCCTGACAGCAGCCCGCACACCTTTTGCGCATAACCTGACCAGATGTGAAAGTACCTCCACTGCGGATTCGCCCCCTGCGCGTAAAAATGCGGAGGGCAGTCCCTGTCAGGGAATTTCGGCGAAAACGCATGGGGAACAAGAACATTTGCGCCACGAACGCAAGCATGGTCGGTCAGCCACTTCATCAGTTTCAACCCTTCCTGCCATCCGTATGCACCGAACAGCTCGCAAATAGTCATGCCTTTTTTCTTCGGGTCTATATGTCCTGCCGAACTTGCCATCTTCCCCATCCCCCAGTAGAAGAAATCGTTGTCCAGATGACCAAAGGTGGTTGTGAGCCAGCCCGAGGTGTATTCCGGCCAGATTTGATATACTATGTCATATCCGGAGGAATCCTGCCCTTCTATCGCCCTGAAAAAATGACCGGCGCCGTATCCGAGCCGCGAGTGCGCTCCCTTATCCTCAACGACATGTCCGATGAGTTTGACCCTGTGTTTCCGGCACCAGTTGCCGATGCGGCTCGTGAAATTCTGTCCGTACAAACGGCTTACGACATTCATAAACGCATACCGCGCATGAGAGGAAAGAGAACCTGCATCATACCAGAGAACCGGGAGAAGTCTTCCGAAATCTCCGTTCCATTCCTCGCTCAGTTCATCCAGCAAAGTTGCGGAATAGGGAAGAACCATCGGAAACCTGCCGATTACCGCGTCATACGTCCCGGCATTTCCAAACCGCGGTTCGTCGCTGAAAAACCCCCCGATTGTCTTTCCAAACTCCTCCGGATAGCGCCGGTAAAATTCTTCATAGACAAAACGAATAAAAGCGTCCGTGGCTTCCGGAACCAGAGGGTTGAGATAGTCCTTCGTCCTGATCTCTCCTCCGTCACGCATGCATACAAAGAAGAAGACACGCCAGAAACCTTCCGGGATATCCCAGTAAAGAATCCCGTCGGTTATACGGGAAGTCAAATCAGTGAGCGTGTCCGGTTCAATTGAATCGCCCATATCGATGCGCTTTGCCGCCACCACCCTCACCAGTTCTTCGCCTTTCCTGTTGAGCCACCCTTTTGCGATGAATGAAGTATTTTTTCTTGGCCCGGCGGCGTCAACATGAGTTTCCTTGAGATATACCTTAAGGTACTCAGGATGCAATTTCCTTATGCGACCTGCGGCAAAACCGCTGGGGAATATCAAATCATCAAAAAACCAGACCCGCATTTTTCTCTGCCTGGCCTCATCAAGCATTGTATCCACATCTTTCCACCATCCAGGACCCAGAAAATCCGGATGGGGGCGCGATTCCGCGATAAATCCCTTGATTCCCTTTTCGTGCATCTGACGGATTTCATTGCGGATGACAGACTCTTTTTCCCCGCGCTGCCAGAAAAGAGGAAGGATTGGCGGGAATCCGGTATCTCTCTTTCTCTTTTTATTCAAAATATGTTCCACTTTTATCCCCTTTTTTCTCAGATTTCTTGAGTATCAGGTATGTAAACAGAGCAAAACTGGTATACGAAGTTCGCATGACAGCTGGACAGTTTTTGCGCGTATAGGGTAACATAGAACAACCATAAAGGACAGGAACAGCACAGTTTAACATCGGAACGGCAAAAAATCCTATTTTTTTCAACGCCGATTTATGCAAGAATGCAATGCAGTATCTGAACAGTGAAAGGGCAGATAATGGGATATAAATACGGATTCGGGTTTACGGATACGCTTGTCGCAGAGATGGGTGGTATAACACTTTCGCGTCTTCACTTTGACGCAAAGTCCATTGTGAAAGCATTCAATAGCATGAAACCCCTGGCGGAGCGTCTGGATGTTCCCGCGCCTGCACCCAGGATGGCCGGTTTCACCTATCCCCATGTTTCAACGCTCGGGGTTGAGATTGTATTCCCTGAGAATTCGGAGCCCAGGCCGTTCCCGGCGATAAGAAAGGCGGAAGATATTGACTTCCTTGAAGAACCCAAGGATTATCTTGACACACCTCTGATAAGAAAAAAACTGGCAGTTCTTGAAGAGCTGAAACGGTACTCACCCGAAACGCCTTCTTTCATAGGACATCTTTACGAAGGGCCGGTGACGACCGCTGTATTGCTCATGGGTCAGAACTTCCTGACCCTGCCCCATGACGACCCGGAACGGGCGCACAGACTTCTATCGTTCTGCACGGAAAGCGCGTTGAATTACGCGGAGGTGATGAGCCGTTGTCTAGGAGAACCCATTGTTCCGGGGCCGAAGGGAATGCCCGATGATTTTGCGGGGATGTTTCCGCCACATGTTTTTGAAGAGTTTGTCGTGCCATACTGGGAAAGGATGTATCAGGGGCTGAAGTCAACGGAGAGGTACCTGCACAGTGAACTGTTGAGAAAAGAGCATTTGCCTTTTCTGAACCGGCTCAATATAAATTCTTTTGACCCGAGCGCCGACCAGTATCTCACGCCTGAGATACTCGCCGGGCATTGTCCCTGCGACTTTACCCTGCGCATACAGGCATGGGATATGGATAACCTTTCCGCCGGAGAACTTGAAGAACTCTATTGCAGGCTGCATCAATATAAGCCGCTTTCGGTTTCATTCTACATGGATTCCCGTGATGAAGAATCGAAAATAAAAAGATTGCTGAGCATGGCAAGGCAAATGGAGAAAGATGATGAAAAGTAAACTGGCTATTCTTGGAGGAAAGAAAGCCGTCAGGTCAGATGTCAGGGATATATTCAGGTGGCCCATCGTCACGAAAGAGATGGAAGAGGCGGCTCTGGATGTCATGAGATCGGGGAATATCTCAGGCACGGACATAACGGAAAAATTTGAAAGGGGTTTTGCGGACTGGCACGGCATGAAATACGGACTGGGATGCAATAACGGCACGGCAGCCCTCCACTGCGCATTCTACGGCATAGGCATCGGCAGGGGAGATGAGATTATATGTCCGTCAATCACTTACTGGGCTTCCTGCCTGCCTGTCCTTTCACTGGGCGGGACAGTCGTCTTTTCAGACATTGATCCGGAAACACTGTGCATTGACCCGGACGATATTGAAAAACGTATAACAGGCAGAACAAAGGCGATTCTGGTTGTTCATTATTGCGGGCATCCGGCCGATATGGACAGGATTGTATCCCTTGCCGGCAGGCACGGGCTGAAGGTGGTGGAGGACGTTTCTCATGCCCACGGCGCGCTCTATAAGGGCAGGATAGTGGGAAGTCTCGGGGATGTCTCCGCCTTCTCCTGTATGAGCGGAAAGTCCTTTCCCATAGGCGAGGCCGGCGTGATGCTCACCGGCAGCAGGGAGATTTACGAGAGAGCGCTGGCTTTCGGGCACTACGAAAGGCATGACGAACTTACCCTGCCGGAATTGCAGAAAGGCGGGGGGCTACCATGGGGAGGATACAAGTATCGAATGCACCAGGTTTCTGCGGCAATGGGGATAGTGCAACTCAAAAAATATCCTTCGGAGATGGCCGAGATAGACAGGGCGATGAATTATTTCTGGGATATGCTTGAAGGTCTGCCCGGCATAAAATCAACAAGGCCTGAGAAGGGCTCCGGGACAACCATGGGCGGATGGTATGCCTCTCACGGACTTTACAGAAGCGCGGAACTCGGAGGCCTGTCCATCACGCGGTTCTGCGATGCGCTGAATGGAGAAGGGGTGAACGGCGTGTCTCCCGGATGCAACAGGGCGCTCCACCTGCATCCGCTTCTCAATGCGGTGGACGTTTACAACGACGGAAGACCCACAAGGATAGCCAATTCCGCTGGCGACATAAGGGGATATGGAGGACCTCTCCCTGTTTCCGATGGTATCCAGTCCCGTGTTTTCTGGGCACCGTGGTTCAAGAAATACTATCCCGAAATTATAGAAGAGTATGCCGGAGCCATAAAAAAAGTTATTGAAAATCACGAGGACCTGCTTGCCGATGACCCGGGCAACCCGGAGAATCTCGGCGGTTGGGCGCTGTCCTTCAAGAGGTGATAAAATAATGTCGTCCTGTAAACATGGATGGCTTTGAAGGAGGCAGGGATGATAGATATACACACGCACGTTCTCACAGTATGGGGCGGTGAAAAACCGTTCACGGCGGAAAGGTTGCTCAGAAGGATGGAAGAACTTGGGATGGACAGGTTTGTGATTTTGCCCATCATCGGGCCGGAGGGCTCGTATCTCCATTTCGGGCCGGAGGACGCACTGAAGGTATACAGGCGTCATCCGGAAAAGGTAATCCCCTTCTGCAACATAGACCCGCGGGCAGGAGGGAATTCATCAGACACTAATTTTTCCTTCCTGCTGGACAGGTACAGGAAGGCCGGCTGCAGGGGCGTGGGTGAACTGACCGCGAATATCTACATTGACAGTCCCCTGTGCATAAATCTTTTCAGACAGTGCGGAAAAGCAGGGATGCCGGTTCTTTTCCACCTGTACGATAAGATAGGCGGCAGTTACGGGCTCGTTGACGACATATATCTTCCGCGGCTGGAAAAAGCCCTGAAGAAATGCCCGGACACCATCTTCATAGGACACGCGATGGCTTTCTGGTCGGAGATAAGCGCCGACGTTGACGAAAAAACAAGGGGCATCTATCCGAACGGACCGGTAAAATCACCGGGACGCGTGCCGGAACTTCTGGAAAAGCATCCCAACCTTTACGGAGACCTTTCAGCAGGCAGCGGGTATAACGCGATTACAAGGGACAGGGAATACGGTTACAGGTTCCTCAGGAAATTTCACAGGCAGTTGCTCTTCGGGACGGACCTCTGCCACGTGGTGCAGGAGACTCCGATAGTGGACTATTTCAGGGAGATACTCAAAAAAAAGATAATACCGGCACACGCATATGAAAACATCACGCAGAGAAATGCCGAGAGGATATTGGACCTGTAACCTGACGGAGGACAAAATGAAAATCTTCATCATGACTGACCTTGAGGGAGTTGCAGGCGTCGTGGACTTTGAAACGCAGTCATACGGCATGGGAAAATACTACGAGGAGGCGAAGGAACTGCTGACGGAGGAGGTCAACGCCTCAGCCGCAGGAGCAATGGAGGCCGGCGCAAAAGAGATACTGGTCGTTGACGGGCACGGAGACGGCGGTATTGTCTTTAGGAATCTCCATCCTGAAATCAGTCTTCTGCACGGCAGACCTGTCCCTCAACTATGGGGTCTGGACATGAAAAAATGGGATGCGATGTTCCTTCTTGCACACCACGCCATGAACGGGACTTACGACGGCAATCTCAACCACACGTATTCAAGCAAGACCGTTGTTAATATGTTCCTTAACGGCAGACCAATAGGCGAAATAGGAATGAATATCTACCTTGCCGGATGGCATAACATACCCTGTGTCCTGGTAACCGGGGACGAAGCGGCGTGCAGGGAAGCAAAGACCTATGTCCCCATGATTGAAAAGGCAGCCGTAAAACGGGGGATAAACAGGACATGCGCAATATCCATCTCCCCGTCCAGAGCGCGGGAAATAATCAGAAAGAGTTCCTGCAACGCGGTAAAGAAGATAGGAGAGATTCCGCCTGTGAAGGTAAAGGGGCCGTGCGAACTCGTCATAGAATTTTTGTCCTCTGCCAATTCCTTCTCATACGCACAGAGACCCCACATTGAGCTTCTGGATGGAAGAAAGGTGAGAATCAGAGGTAGGAATTTCATGGACATGTGGGAAAAGTGGCATTTTTAATCTTCCACACCCCGCTTGCTGCTGCGGGTCATCTTCAGGTATTCCTGAACCTTTCCTGGTAACAATTCCCTTATGGGCAACTTGTAAGGACAACGTCTTTCACACCTGCCGCATTTGATGCACTTTTTGACTTTCAGCAAGGTCTCGTCCGAAATGGTTTTCCTTCCATTTGATTGATAGGCAAGTGTTTTCAGCATCATGATGATTCTAACTTCTATGCCAACAGGGCATGGGTCAGGGAAGATGCAGTGTCCGCAATACCGGCAAAATGTCTTACCCAGTTTTTTACGAATCTGCTTGTAGTAACTCCTGTCTTCGTCCGTAATTTCTCTATCAAGCAGAACACGCATGTTTTTTTTAACCTCGGCAATGTTTTTCATGCCAATCAATGCCGTTGTTATATTTTTGTCCAGCACATATTTCAAGGATGCACCGTAATCAACCAGGTTGCCTCCGGCCAACGGCTTCATGGCAATAATGCCCATATTCTTGTCTGTTGCCGATTTAAATACTCCCGGGCTTATTTCGTCAACACAATTGAGCGGAAACATCAAGACAGAAAATACGCCGTCTTTAATAATTCTCAGGTACAATGACGGGTTGTGCGTGGCGATACCAAGAAAACGGAATTTTCCCGACGCTCGTTCCTTTTCCAGCAGATCTGCTTCATACAGGGCTTTTCCATACTGCTCCCGGCTATCCACCATGCTGATAAAAAAGATATCAAAAAAATCAACATTCATGTCCTTCAAACTGGTATTGATGCTTTTTGAATTTCCCCTGGTGGACAGATAGAAATCTTTTCTTCTCTCCTTCAGCACATTGCCAATCTTTCTCCCTGTGCCGGTATAAACGTCCATGTAGTTTATCCCGCTATCCAGGCAATAATTTATTAACGAGGAGGATTTTGTCTTGTTCAAGAAAGTGAAAGCTACCCCGCCCAGGCTGATTTCACTTATGGATAAACCTGTTCCGCCCAATATTCTTGACATGCTGTTTCCCTCCTTTTTGCTCTATGCAAGTTTTTCTTATCATCACTGAATAGAAAACCATTACAGATTTTCAAAGGATACCTGAACGGCGGCGCAGATACCAGTTTAAATTCAAAAGGATGAAGACCAGCGGGATGAGATATTTCATTGAATCCGGGGTTACAGAAAGATTTTTAGTTTCAAATCTTTTCTCTTTCCTGAGGATATCTTCCAGCTGTCCGATATCTTCAAACGGGATGTATTTTCCTCCCGGGTTAAGTCCGGCGATTTGCCTCAGGAATATCTCATTTCTGCCCGTTTCCCGGAATTCACCACCACCTTCAGTCACAAAAATTTCCATTGTGTTTTTTTTCCCCTCAACGGTTGCCCCTACCGTATACAGTCCCTCTTTCTCCGTTACGAAAGATGTCTTTGACGATTCCACTTCAAGAGGAATATCTTTTCTATCAGGTCCAGTCAGAGAAACTTTAAAATTTTCGTTTTTTCCCTCCTTTCTGTAAACGAACTCCGGATAGACCATATCACCTGTTCCATAAAATTTCCTGTCCGGGAGTATTTCGGGAACGGTTTTGCCAATACCTGAATAGTCCTCCGGTGTCCACATGTACCTTAAAATCATCCCCCAGAAAAGCTGGTAAGATTTCTTCTCACTCGCATTCCCCAGCGCCCATTTCCATGTACTGTCCGTGCCTATGAAAGCGGACTTGCCTGGAAGGACCGTGTTTATACCGACGAGAACTGCGGAAGGACGGATGTTGCCCGCCCTGATAAGCGGTATGGTGCCGGGGGTTATATGCGTCACATTATTTACCCTGTCGAGAGGCGGAAAAGCAGGAGTATCGCCTCCAAAAACAGGAAGGGTTTTCCCTTCTTCTGTCAGTTCGGGAATAAAAGGTTTATTTACAATATCTTTTTCTCCACCGGTTACGGATAATGGAATTACTTCTTCAAGAGGGGTATGTCTCAACCCTGCGGCAAAATTTTCTCCGCCGAGAAAAATCAGACTTTTTCCCTTGTTGTAAACAAAATCATAAAGATTTTTCAGCTGTTCCGGAGTGAAGGAGGAGAAATCTATGTCACCCAGGATTATTATGTCAAATTTCTCGAGAAATTTCATTTCACTGAAAATATCCCCGGGTATATTCATTCCTTCTCCACCTGTCTGATGGAAGAGATGCTCTCCGACTCTTATAAGGAATACTGAAGAAAAATTAGGATTGTTTTCAATATGTCTCTTTAAGAATTTACACTCCCACCGCAGGCTGCCTTCAACATATAGAATATTTATCTTGGGGGAAATCACTCTTGTAAAGACATTTATCCGGTTATTCCGGGCTATCTGCTCATCTTCCCCGCCTGCTGCCTCAATTTCATAGACTCTTTCTCCCTTCGGCGGGGAGGGAATTTCAAACTCTATCGTTTCTGTGCTTCCTGAAAAAGTAATCGTTTTTTCCTGGAGTATGCGATTGTTTTCCCTTAACAGCAGTTTTGCTTCTCTGTTGTCAAACCCCGCCTCTTTCAAAGAGACGCCTATTTTCATATCTTCGCCTGCGTAAACCGGCGAGTTTGATATTGCGTCCGTTATGCTTATATCTGCAGGAGGGCTTTTGCCGACGCCTATTGCAAAAACAGGCACATTCAAATCTGTCTTGAGTGCATCCGTTTTTAATATCTTGCTCTCCTGTCCATCACTGAAGAGGAGAATTCCTTTGCATTCCTTTCCCATTTTTTTATCAATCTGCATGACGGCATCGAATATAAATGAAGTGTTTTGCTGCGGAGTGAGGGTTGTAATCTGCCCTTCGTCCCTGATTTGCTCCGGAGTATCCCCGAACCTGTATAAGAAAAGGTTGTAGTTTTTCAGTGCAGGATCCTCACTGACAAATTGTTTCACTTTCTCAAGCCGCGTCAAACCACCTTCTCCGTCTTTAATGCCCATGCTTAACGAGGTGTCTGTAAGAATGCAGAGATTCTCCCGCGTTCTGGAAGGAGTTCTTATAGAGAGTTCCGGGTGGAAAATCATGGACAGTATCATAACTGCGGATAAGGAGTTCAGCAGAAAAAATAGCGCCCACAGTCTTATTTTCTTCTTCCAGTAAATCCAGTATATGACAAATATGGCCGCCGCAAATACCAGAAAAGCAAATATATCGGGCAACAGATAGTTGAAACTTATCCTCACCATATCATTCCAGCTTTTTGTAGTGTAAAAGGTTGCTCGCCACAACTTCCGCAAGAAACATCAGCATGATGATATTTAAAAATCCGTATGAAAGTTCGGATGTTTTGCTCCTTTTGGTGAGAAACTTTTCAATTTGTTCATCCCTCACCAGTTCCATATCCGCACCTTTCATTTTTTTTCTGATTTCATCAATACCTGCTTTCCTCAGATTTCCTTCTTTCCAGTCGACATTGGCAGAAAAAGTCTTTTCAATTTTTCCGTCCCTGTGATATATTTCTGCATTCCAGAAACCCGGCTTATCCACGAAAAACTCCGCATTCCCGGATGTAAGAATTTTTAACTCCTGTTTTTCCCCGTCGGGAGAATAAACATAGACTTTTCCTGCCCCCGCGGGAATATTTATCTTTACCTTTTCTCCCGCCACGACAACATCCGCCTCTTTCTTGTAGAGATAACTGAGAATACTTCTAATCATTACGGGGAAAAACGGCCTTGTATGCAGATTGGTCCATTCTCCATCAGGTAAAAATGTGAAAAAAAGCACATCCCCTTTCCGGATTTTCTTTTCAAGCAGCAAGGGCAGGTCATTGGTTGTTTCGAGCAGAACTGTTCCAGATATTTTTTCAACAGGGATCAGTTGTTTGAACGTTATCAGTTTTGTATATTCAAGGATTGTCCCCCCGAAGGGCATGAAAACAGGATGCGAGGTTCCTGTATAGCCGATGCCAACCGGATTTCCAAACTCGGAAGTTTTACCCTTAATATACGCCGGCATAAGAAAAGTGTCATTTTCCCTCACGTACCAGTCGCTGTTGAAATTTTTGTCGATGACCCGTTCGCCGGGAAAGTTTACTATGTTACCGCCTTCCTTCAGGTAGTAATACAGTTTTCCCATCGCCCCTTCTGGTATTCTGCCCGCATTGACGATGAAAATAATCTGGTACTCTTCCAGCAAAAGGTTTTCAATTTCACCCGGTTTTTTATAGACCATCTCAATATTCTCCGGTTCCGATACTGCCTTTATGGCTTTTATAATGTAAAAGGGAGAAGATTCATCTTCGCTTACCAGAAGTATCTTTTTTTTGTCTGCGGCGCTGAATGAAAAATAGGACCTGTTATCTGCATCCAGCATGTCCCTGAAGTTTATTTCTCCGTGTATTTTCCCAGTTCCCCCCGGGACATCAAACATGAGCAGTTCTGTATCCCCCCCTTTGAGAGTCGCTATCTTCCTGTTCTCCAGATTATCTCCGTAAATCGTTACTTCTGCAGTTGCTTTTTCTTCTCCCCAGTTTTTTATTTCAACCGCGGCACTATTTCTTTCAGGAATGATATACATATCTTTGAAACTCAGATTTTCCGTCTCCCTCCGTCCTAAATCAAATATGAAAAACTTGATGTCCTTTTTCTTAAAATCGTAGTCAGTGAAGTCTTCCCATACCCTTTTCTGGAGGTCGGTGAAGAAGAATATGATTTTTTTCCCCCTGCCTGGTGCGGTTTCCATGCTGTTCATCGCCTGCTCAACAGCGAGGTTAAGATTTCCTGCCTGATATGAGGGCTCGCTTTTCCTTATGATTTTTGCAATTTCGGAATAGTTGTGGGAGAAGGGCTCCTGCCTGCCGCTGAGATAAACAAGGGAAACCATGGAAGGTTTTTTAATGAATGAGAGTGTCTTGGTTGATACGTCTTTAAGTCTTTCAAAGGGAGTCTTCTCGTTCGAGATAGCGTTCATGCTGAAAGAGTCGTCCAGAATAAAGACGATAAACTGTTCTTCCAGAAAGAGAGATTTCGTTTTTGAAACAGGACCTGCAAGCGTCAATAACAGAAGGATTATCAGGAGCATTCTCAGCATCAGGATAAGAATTTCTTCGATCTTCCTTACTCTCCCTGTTTTGGACCGTGCTGTTTTCAGGAACCTCAGTGTGGGGAAATAGATGGTTTTTCCCTTCTTCCTGCCGAAAAGGTGTATGAGCAAAGGGACAGAAATGCCCGCCAGCGTCCAAAGATAAAAGGGATATAGAAAGCTCATTTAACCGTTTATCACTGAATGTCTTTTTCCCAGATAGTTATATAAAAAGTAATCGAAGGGATTATCTGTCGTGGTTCTCGCATAATCCACATTGTTTTCCGCGCAGCTTTTCCGTATGTCGCCCAGAAATTCCTGCAGGATTTTTCTATATGCTCTGCTTACGTCAAGGACATTGGCAACAAGTTTCTCGCCTGTTTCCATGTCACGGAATTCACAGTCTCCCGTAAAAGGAAGCATGATTTCAGACGGGTCAAGCAGATGGAAGACAACAACCTCGTGATGCTTGTGTCTGAAATGGGAAATTCCTCTCATTGTCAGGGCAGGGTCATCAAACATATCGGAAATCAGGATGACGAGACTTCTTTTTTTTACGTTCTGCGCGATTTTATTCAAAACGGCACCTATGGAGGTTTTTCTCTCCCCGGGCTCTATTTTTTCAAGGGTTTCAATGAGGTAATGCAAATGCGGGTTCGTTGACATGGGATTGATAAAGGTTCTTATATCCGAATCAAAGGTTACCAGTCCGACGGCATCTTTTTGCTTTATCATCAGGTAGCTGAGAATGGCGGAAAGCAGTGTTCCGTACTCAAGTTTTGTCAAAGATGTGCTTTTATAGTCCATTGATGTGCTTATATCAAGAATAATGTAGCATTTCAGGTTCGTTTCTTCCTTGAATACCTTTATGTAGAACCGGTCTGTTCTCCCGAACACCTTCCAGTCAATGTACCTTATATCCTCACCCGGCGTATATTCCCGGTGCTCGGAAAATTCAACGCTGAAACCCCTGTGGGCACTTTTATGCAAGCCGGCTATAAACCCTTCAACGACGGTTTTTGCAACAAGATAGAGGTTTGAAAATTTGATGAGGACTTTAGGGTCAAGCAGAACTTTCCTTTCCATTGGCATTACAGATTTTCCCCGATTTCCTCAAGCAGTCGCCGCACAATCTTTCCCGAATCTATGCCTTCGGCATCCGCATTGAAGTTTGTAAAAATCCGGTGTTTCAGGACACATTCGGATACCGCTTTTATATCCGCGACTGAAACATTCACATCCCCCCGCAGTGCCGCTCTGGCTTTTGCGCTGAGTATAAGGTACTGCGCGGCTCTCGGGCCTGCTCCCCAGCTTACATACTCTTTTACAAATTCAGGGCTCTGGTTTTTCTCGCCGGGACGGGTATGCCTTACGAGATTCACCCCGTAGCCTATGACGTAATCGGAAACAGGAATTTCCCTCACGAGCATTTGAAATTTCTTTATTTCTCCGCCGCTTATGACTTTCTTTATCTCGGGGCTTGACAGGGAAGTTGTCAGTTCAACTATCTTTTTTTCTTCTGATTCGCAGGGATAATCCATATTGATGCTCAGCATGAACCTGTCAAGCTGTGCCTCGGGCAGAGGATATGTCCCCTCAAGTTCAATCGGATTCTGTGTGGCCAGAACAAGAAACGGGTAGGGAAGTTGATATCCCTTGCCTCCTGCCGTAACATTGAATTCCTGCATTGCTTCAAGAAGTGCTGCCTGGGTTTTGGGCGGTGCGCGGTTAATCTCGTCGGCAAGTACCAGATTGGCAAATATCGGGCCCGGGATGAACTGCAAACTCCTGTCTCTGGAAACCCTATCCTCATGAATGATTTCCGTCCCGGTTATATCCGAGGGCATAAGGTCCGGAGTAAACTGAATTCTCTTGAACTGCAGGTCAAGTATCTGGGAAAGGGTTTTTACCATCAGGGTTTTTGCCAGTCCGGGTACACCTATGAGAAGACAGTGCCCTCCGGCAAAAAGCCCTATGAGTATCTTTTCAATGATTTCATCCTGCCCCACGATTACCTTGTGGATTTCATTGAATATCTCCTGCTTCACTCTCTGCATTTCTTCAAGCGTTTTTAATTCTTCCATCAGTTTGTAAGCAGATATGTTATTACGTTTACACCCAGTTCACAGGCCTGCGTATTTGCTATCCCTTTTATGTAGGGACGGGGAATTCCTTCCCATTCACTTCCGAAATTATACGGGGAAAAAATCACCGCGGGCAAACCGTTAAGAAGATATATGTCAAAAGGGGCTCCCGTGTTTTCAAATGTATATAGAAATTTATCTATGCTGAAGGGCACCTTATAAAGTGGATGGTTTATATCCCACTTTACAACCTTTGCTTCAGGCAATACTTCTTTCATCAATTCTTTGAAACTTCCTGCAAACTCTGAACTTCCACAGCAACTGTCTGCCATAAGGGCTCCCCCTGAAAGCAGGAACTGCCGCAATTTCAATTTTTCCTCTTTACTCAGTCTGGGGTCAAAATGTCCGGTGATGTACAGAAGCGGAATATTTTCGAGTGTATCTTTGTTCAGGTCAATATCGAGTTTTTCAAGAAAAACTGCTGTTTGCGTCTGCTCTGCAACCCTCTTCAGTAATTTGCCGAGTGCAGAGGGATGGGGATCCCAGTCTCCGGAATGCACAATCTGCCCTATGTAGAGTTTCCCTCCCCTTTTTTCAGTTTTCTCCGCGTACACGGGAGAGAGACCGTACAGTCTTCCGAATTCAATCCAGCCGAGCGTATAACTCAGCATGTTGATTCCTATTTTAACGGCATCCTCGGGCATATAACGGCTGCCCCACTCGTGGGTATGCATCGCCCATCCGCAGCCAAGGTCGCAGGGCGATAGAATCACCGCCGCCCTGCATCCAAGATTCAATATCTTTATATCCGGGGCAGCAACTGATTCCTTCCCTTCTTTCATTATTTTCACTGTGCCAAGGTTGTAGAAACACGCTCTCAGAGGGTGGTTATCATAAGCGGAATAGATATTCCTGTCGGGATATATTTTTTCAACAAGTTGTGTAAAATTTCTTGTGAACTCAGGACTTCCAGAAGATGCGTTTGCCCAGATAAAACCGCCCTTTTCAAGGTAGTTTTTAATCCCCTGCAGAATTTTATCGTCCGGTTTATACGGCTCCACGCTCGTGATATAAAGGACCGGTATTTCATCCGGGTCAAAAGAAAACTTTGACAAATCCACCCTGACTGCCCTGTATGGGACGCCTAACTGAGCCGATGCAACCTTGAGAAAGTTTTCAATATCATTCTCCGCTCTCGTCCATTCAGCATCAGGACCGCACACAACCTTGCCCACCAGGACAGGGGGAGCAGGCGGATTTTTCTTTTCGCTCCTTCTCAAGGGGGTTACAGGCAGCGGAAGGGGAGGAAATCCTTCACCCGCTTTTCTTCTCTGCACCTCCTGTGCAGGCGGCGCTTTCCCGCATTCCCAACCGAATGAGCATGTTCCGCCCAGAAGCAGGAATATCAATCCTGATATAACCGCTATCCTGTTCATGATGAAGATTCCCTTCGCCTTTCAGCCTTCAATATTTGAACAAAATGTCTTTGAATATATCATCCGCTCCAGGAAATCTACTTTTTTAAAAGTTTGGCTGAAGCGAGGTCGTATAGTATTGAACCGGGATACTCTTCTGCCGTCCTCCTGTAAAAATCTCCGGCTTTTCCCCTGTCCCCCAGGCCTTCATAAGATTCTCCCGTCAGATATAATGCCCAGCCGTAATAGGGATTATCTTTTACATTCTCACATATCTTCATGAATATTTCAAGTTCATTCAGGGCCTTCTTGTAATCCTTTTTAATAATGAAAGCCCTTGCCAGAAGCACCGACCAGTTACCATCAAGCTTCGCAGAGGGTATCTCCTCGGCCCATAACCCAAGTTTTTCAATCGCGGTTGAAAAATCCTTGAGCTTGAGATAGTAAAGCACCGCCTGCGCATAAGACCCGCCTCTTGCAACAGGGTTTTCCGATATTGCCAGTTTTCCATATATGTCGGAGGTCTTCTTACAGTCACCCTTAACCCTGTATACATCACCCGTCCCTATCTCCGCCTTTCTCATTAACTCTCCTGAAATCCCTTTTGTCTGAAGGACCTTTCCATACTGGGCTTCCGCTTCTGGAACCTTCCCCGTTTCCAGGTAAAGGGCCGCAAGTTTAAGCATGATATCGGGAAGGGGCTTGTTCTCAATAATCTTCTTGTATGTTTCTTCGGCATAGCTATAATCACCCGTCTCCTCTGCCAGGCTTGCGGCGATGACAGAAACCCTGAACGCATCATCCGCGCCCAGGTTCCTTTCTCTCAATACCCTGTAAACCTTGTAGGCATCCTCTATTCTATCGTAACTCTTATACAGTTCGGCAAGAATGAACAACTCTTCATTCCCCAGTTTCTTGTTGCTAAAACCGCTGAATTCATCAATATACTGCTGGTAGGTGCGGGGGTCAACGGTCATCCTTGAATAGTCCTGTTCCGCAAGAACCCTCAAGGTAACCTCATCCGTGTTGCCTTTTCTGTCTTTTATCTTGAGCAGGACCGGATAAATCCCCTTTTTCAGGTAGGTGTGATGAACCTCTTTGCCTGAGCCAGTCTGCCCGTCGCCAAAAGACCAGATTCTTTCCATTATCTCCGTCTCTGAAAAAGAACTGTCAGAAAACCTGAGGGTAACCAGTTCCCAGAGTTCTCTTTTCAGATAATTCGTATTTTCCCATCCGAATTCCGCAGTAATCTTGTTACCGGCCCCTTCTGTCTTTGCTGATTGAGGCCTAACTACAGGAAGGAAAAAATCCTCGGGGATAACAATGAATTTGTTCTCTGGACCGGCCTGTCTTATCGCCGCAACGGCTATCTCCTGTGATACCTTGCCTATATGATAGTACGCAAGCTTATGTAAACCCTGCTGCAGTTTAACCGTGCCTGTCCGTTCAGGACGGACAAACGGCTCAGCACCGTGCCAGCCGGGCCAGGATGCTACTATCCGGTCGTCCACCAGAAGGTAGGAAGGACCTGCAGAACTCGTGCCGAAGGTATAATCCGCGGGCTCCGTTACATAAAAATACCCGCTATAGATTTTCACAACATCCTTCTGTGGACCGAAAGGATTTGTTCCATCCCATATTTTTCCGCGGAACCCTCTACCCGTCAGCTTGCCATTCTTACTGTTTTCAATCAACGCCAGAGCACTTTCAGTAGTGGTTATGTCATCCCCCTTCCTCTCGTAAACCTCCAGTAACAGCCCCCTCCGGGGACGCCAGTCATAGGCAACCTCCGGTGCTTCAGAATTACCATAGTATATGAAGTACCTGCCCTCTTCAACAGGAAAACTTACCTCGTACCTGTCGTCCGGACCTTCGGATACGACGAAAAAGGGAACTTCTTTCCCCTGGCTGTCAAGAATCCTTATATCGGAGCCGTCTTTTTTCGCTGTATTCCCGAAAAAGTCAACCACGGCGACATTCTCTACGGAAGGGATGTTCTTGACGGCAGGGATATCCACAATCTTTCTGTACTGCCATCCGTCGGGCCATGTGCCTGTCTGGGTGAAGGAGGCACGGTAAAATAACAGCCCGAGCGCAAAAAATATTAAAAAATGTTCTTTCTTCATTTCTTGCTCAATGAGACTCTGTCAAAAGACACGGTGCCTGGATTCAGGTATGAAAAAACCTTTATCCTTCCCCAACGCACTTCAGGTTTCTTAAAAATCACGTCAAAACTATTCTTCTCCCAGTCGGTTCCGGAGGTCACGAAACATTCGTTTCTTTCAACCAGTCTTTTTCTTCCCTTAACAAGCCCCCATCCTTCTACAAATATGATAACCTCGGGAGCAAAACTCTGCATATTAACCTGAAGCCTGAGTTTCGACGGGGATTCAATTCCGAAGAAAAGAGAATATACCCATAGCCCTTCCCCTTCTGCGGTATTTTTATCCAGATTGAAAACAAGCAGATTGTTTTCCGTGTCATGGACGGTTCTCTTGTCACTCACTTTCCAGCCGTAAGGATAATCCCGCCCCTGTGAAAACCCGGGATTGATGTTCAAACTGCCGTCGTCCGGTGTCCCGGGAGATTCTTTCACATCGAAAACCACCTCGTTAGAGGTAACTCCCCGGTATTGGAGTTTTACCCTGAACTGGCCCGGCAGATTCAAAGGATAATAGTAATAGGTAAACGGAATCTCCCATACATCTTTTTCTCCGGGTTTTATCAGAACAGGCAGGATAAGCGGTTTGGGCTCAGGCGGCATATGATTTGTGAATCCCTGAATGATACTGCCCCGGAATTCAACAATCAGGCGGAAAAAATCTCCGGCAAAAAGACATCTTCTTTCGACAGGCTCAAGATACTGCATTTCTATACCTCTATCCTCGGCAGAGATGTTTTCAATAACAAGTTTAATTGCAATCTCTTCTTCTTCATAATAGGAATTCTTTTCCGTTGAAAGCGTGAAGGAAAGCCCGTGATCGTCGCAGTACGAGTGATTGCAGGCTGGATAATACAGGACAGCGCATAAGAACAGCAGCATTTTAAATCTCATTTATAAATCTCCCGGTAATATTTCCTTACGATGCTTTCGTATCCTGACGGTATCTTTTCATCCCACACACTGTCCTGTTCCCCGACGCTTTTCATGCCGTCCCTGTTACTGTTTCCCGCCTTGAAAATCTTCGTCTTTGTAAAAGACTGGTCTGCCTGCTGCAGGTGTGAAATAATCCGTTGTTTTTCGCTGAGAAGTTCTGTATATTTCCCTTCACGCAGTTTCATCTGGAACTCTTTCATCCCTCCGAGAGCCCTCTCCATCTCAGGGTTATAAACATTCATAACCTGCATATTTCTTATAAAACTCTCCGTCTTCTCTATAAGTTTCTGCTGCTTCTGTGAAAGGATATTATAACGGAAGTTAAGGTCCTGCACGGGCCCGGTTAACCCCTGTGCGCCCAATCCGCTTGCCTTGCCCCCGCCCGTAGGACCTGATGGCTGCTCCCCGCTTGTATCCTGTATTTCTCCGGGTTCCAGATTATCAGGGGTGAGCCTTGCGGGAGTTTTCCTTCCACCTTTCCCTGTTGCGGTTTTTTCCACCATCTCCCCGTAAGAACGTCCTGTTCTTCCCTCTCCGCTTCTGCCGCCTATCTCCTGCTGGTTGGGCATAAGGTTCCCCGTAATCCCTTTAGCGCTCATGTTGCTTATGGGACCATCTGCCACGCCCCATCCTGCGCCTTTATCGAGACTGTCCATCCAGCTGCTCGTTATATCCTCTATTTCATCACGCATGTCCTCTTCCTGTTCAAGGAGTTCTCCTATAACATCCTCCAGTTCATCAGGCAGTTCCGCCTCCGGAACATCATGCATGGCAGAAGGTTCTTCCATGTCCCATTTAAGATAATCGGGATATTCCGAGAGCCATCTTTCAATGTTGGATGTTATCTCCTTTGCAAGTTCAAGCCCTGTCTCCGATTCAGGTATTGCCAGGTGTACAGCCTTCCTGGCAAGGTGTTCATTAGAAAGTTGAAGGTGGGAGAGCATCTCCACAAGTTCATCGGCCAGTGTGAATTTGCCCTGGGTCTGTTTCCCGATCTTGTGCAGGTCATCCACCATCTTCTGAAAAAGGTCTGCCCATCTCTGCTGGCTTTCTGCAATATCGTCTATCTTGCCTTTCTCCGTCCTCAGGTCTTTGCTCTCCAGAATCCTCTTTGCCGCTTCAATGATGTCTTTTTCTTCGCTTGCGAACTTCTCCAGGTCGGTTTTTATTATTTCCTCCTGTCTTCTGGCAGCTTCCTGTTCCGTTGTCTTTTCAGCAATCGTCTTATCAGACTTCCTTTCTGATGGAGGGTATATATAGTACACGGAAGAAAGTCCCGTATTACCCTGAGGACAGTTATCAACGCACTCCGCATAGTAAACCACCGGTTCCCTGAAATCGGAAGGTGTACGAAAAATTGTGTCTGCAGTAAATTCGGGAGTTTTTTTGCCAACGGCTGTCCGGTATAGAACGGGGTCGTCCTCAGACATCCTTCCCTGCCGGATTTGCTGTTTTATTCTGATGGAAGTGAGCCCGAAATCGTCCTTCGCTCTCACTTTGAATGCAACTGTTTTACCCCCTTCTGAAAAGATGTCTTTTCCCGGGCTGATAAATTCCACGTACGGACAGGTGTCTAATGTAACGTTTATCCGTTCCTTTGAAGTCTCTTTAAATTTTCTGGTAAGGGGATCGTAATATCTGAATTGATAAAGAGTTGCTCCGTCGGCATTGAAATAAAAGACTTTTTTCTCCGCCACTCCCCTGTTGACAAAAACATGCCCGTTTCCGAAGATGAGGTAGGTATCGCCTGCAGGGTTTGTAAACATGACTTCCAGCGCAATTTTCGTTCCGTGCAGCGCTGATATTTCTCCGAACTCCTTTTCTTCGCGTTTTTCTTTCTGACCTGTATATGCAGGAAAAGTGTAGGTGAGACTCATTCTTTTCAAAAGCGTCTGGTCTTTTGCTTCTATCCTGAACCAGCCCGTTGTTTTTCTACCCCCGTATATTATCCTGTAAGAAAAGTCTTCTCTAACTTCGGGGATATAATGCAGAAAGGAATTTTTTTCTCCCGCAAGCTCTTCTTTTTCAGTCCGCGTGTTTTTTATTTCAATAAGGGGCGGTGTACCGCTTTCTTTCAGATACACTCTGATTGTCAGGGAGGACCCTTTTTCAATTGCGGCATTTCCCGGCTCCACCCTTATCTCCTTTTCCATGCTCCTTGACGGGAATATAATTCTCAAGAGACCGTTTTTAAAATTGCCTGGCGATAAAAGGGCGTATATCAGAAATACTGCCATGGATATAAATGTCATCTTCCTGTAAAGGGAGAGTCTCTGTAAATCAACAGCCCTGGCAGGGTCGGTGCCGTGTATCGTCTCCTTCGCATCTTCTGTCAACCGCGAGATAAAAGAATGCGGATAAACAGTACTGTCGCCTAACTGCCAGGCATTGATAAGATGCGTATCAAAATGAGGGAATTTTTTTTCAAGCAGAACGGCGAGTTGAGAATAGGATGTTTTTTTAAGGGAGGAGATGCTGCCGTGAATTCTTAACAATATAAATATACCCAGTGAAATAAAAATAACTTTTATCCATAACATCACATCAGTGTCGAAAAACAATATGTTCTCCAGGAAGAGAAAAAGAAAAAATGAGGGCATAAGAATGGCGAGTGTGAAAAAAAGATTCTGATACAATAACTTTTTTGCTTCAAGCTCTCTATAATAGTCAAGGTACCCCTTTATAAAATTCAGGTCCTCATCCACCTCTTTTCCCCCCCATGTGTATACCCGGGTTAGAAAATAGCATGCTCCCGTTTAGTATATTTAACTTCTGTGAATTTTTCCTGTCAAATAAATTCCTGTATCGGGAAAGAGGAACGTTCCTTTTGAAAGTGAAAAGGATTTTTTTTCGGCACCGGTCTGTTACGGCTGAGGCAGGCGTTTCAGGACTTTCTGCAGGTCAGCCTCTCTGCGCGGGTCGGAAGACTCCGCCAGCAGGTTATAGCCCCGTACCAGCAGTCCGAGTTCATCCCGTGAGATTTTGCCGCGCTTGAGGAGATACGCCCTTGCATATTCAAGCTTTTTCTGAGCCGCTTCCAGTTCCCCGTCAACGGATTTCGCGCGTTTGACTGTCAATATCCGGCTGTAAGTCTTTCCCGAAACCTCCGCATTCAGGATGTATGCACCATCTCCCATCTTTGAGGTATCAACGGAGAAAACAGCGCGCGTGCCCGCGGCTCTCGCAATAGCCGAGTCCGCGAGACATACCGTAATCTCGCCGCCAGCCGTATCCTGTGTGAACCCTACAAAGTCAACCTCTCCGGCAACAACCCCGCTGGTATCCGGAGCGTTGAACAGGATGCCTGCCAGGAGCGGGTCGGCTATGCCGTCAATGCGCCTGAGTCCCCTGACCATGCCGTACTTAATCTTAATCTGCCGCCGCTCTCCGGGCTTCAGCACCGTTTCGCTGGAAGCAAGTTCCAGGTTATATCCGTCGTAACTGCCGCCGGGGGCGGACATCCAGAGATACACGTGGGATATCTGCGAGACATCAAATTGCGTGGTGAATGCCACCTGCTTGTCCGTATCAACAAAAGCGCACCAGCCCTGAGACGGGAATACTTTCCAGAGAGTGCGCCGGGTGAGAACCGGTTCGGTTATCATGCCCTCTTTGGTTGGAATAAACGCAACATCTTCATCGTTAACGTCACCGCCCACCTCAAGCATGGGTCGCGTGCATATGGAAACAGGGATATCCTTCGTGTCGCGGTTGATCAGCGTAAGTTCAACCGATACCCTGGATTCACCGTTCTTCAGGCTTATGCGCTGTTCCATATCTACCGTGGAATGCGCCAGCGCGACAGCGCCGGCTCTCATGACCACCACGGATTCATCAGCGGTGTTCTTGATTATCTCCGGCATAAACCTGATTTTATATATGCTTCCGGGGTAACCCTCGTAAAACTCTATTCCGCCGTAATCCCATCCCGGGCTGCCGGAGCCCGGAGTACCGAGAGCCTGCCCGCCGACCCGCAGATGGTTCTGTTCCTCAGGAAGCGTCGTCAGCTCGGCAATACGTCCCCCGAGTTCCGGGAGCAGCCGCACCCTTAAAACCTGGTTTTCCAGTATGATGGAGTCCCGTCCGAAATATTTTTCTTCACGGATTCGGCAACCCCCGTCAGCAGGGGGCACGGGAAGCTGCCTGACTGTCACCTCGCATCCGACCGGGAAAGTCCTGAATATCCGTGCAACATGGACATCCAGCATGCAATCGTGAAACCTGACTCTGTAGTGGTTGTTTTCAGCCGGCTCTATCCTGTGAATCTGACCGAGGTGCTCGGCTGTGAAAATCACGGGTCCGCCAGGACCTCCCCTGCAGGTTGTATAAAGAATGAAACCGTCAGTTTCAATCCTGTCCCTGTCCACTTCAATAAATCCTGAAAACATGGCATCCGCGGGCTTCGAGGCGGCAGGACGTGTTTCCGTCCGCGCCGGTGACGCTGATGCGGGAATTTTCTCTTCGCGGGGGGATATTTTCAGCGGGGTGAGCCGGTAGACAATCCCGCCCGGGCCGCGCACATAGCCCTTCACGTACGTCCGTCCGTCGCCGTAACTGGCGGGCACATCCAGACCGAGCAGCACGTCCCTGACCCGCCAGGCGCCGGCCAGTGAAAAATCCACGAGGAACATGGGCGATACCTGTGCGGTTGCGGCTATCATGTAGCGTTCTCCTCCGTAATTCCGCTCACGCAGGGTCAGGCCCGTATCCCCGCAGAAAACATCCGGCTTTATCCCCCCTGCCACGGCAGCAAGGATATTTAGGGTCGCCTGAGGCTGTGAGGACCGGTAGTCAAGAAAATCCTGTCCGAGGGGAACTCCGATGACGGTGACACTGCCTTTCCCCACGCGCGTTCTCACGACCGCGGCTTCGCCGCTGGCGTAGCGGAAGAGCACCTCGCTCTTGCCCGGTACCACCTCTTTGAATCCCCGCACAAGGTCCTCATGCATCCTTGAAGAATACTGCCATCCCGGACCGGCTATTACCGGACTGGCGGGCCTCACCAGAGAATATCCTGCAAGAGACAGCACATAGTCCCGCCGCTCTCCATAGGAATCGTAGGTGGCAGCGGGGAGGGTGGCAGCCAGATGTCCTCCGGAATTCACCCACTCCTCTATTTTTTCCCACAGTTCTGCGGGGATATACTCTGTAGCCGGCAGAAAGAGAAGTTTCCCGGTTATGGGTTTTCCCTCAATTATTCTCTCCTCGGAGACCGCATTCGCCGGAACCCGCCATGCAAGGCATGCCTGATACAGTCCGCTGATTTCGTTCGGTGCCGGGTTGGCATGGTCAGGACGGGCTACGTGGCGCCTGTTGGTGTTGGAGAATATGATACCGATTTCCGGAAGTCTCCCCGTACCCTGCGTGATGATATGCTGGAACCTGCGCCATTCCTGAATCCTGGCTTTCAGGTCCCACCCGAGCAGTCTGATTATCCCTTCCTGGTCCGCAAATTGACAGCCGTCCACGCCCGGAGTGCTCCACAGGAAGAAGGTCCATCCGGCAGAGCCGGCGGCAAGGTCGGACCACATCACCTGCCTGACCGTGCGCATGTTCTCATCATACCTGGCGGCGGGAGTATACAGCGGGCCCCATTCATCGCTGACACACGGCTTGTCGCCATCCACCATGTCATACACCATCCACTCGCAGGCCGGATTTGTATTGATGTAATGTGTCCCCACCAGATCCACGTATTTTGATGTCCGGTAGTTGTTGCAGGCGTCAGCCGGCATGCGCGATTCGCCCGGTATGGTGTTGTTGCCGTCGGAAATCAGCACGCCTGGTAATTGCTTGTGCAGGATGCCTATCATTGTTGCCCACCAGTTGATGTAACTGTCCTCGCGCGCCTTTGTCCAGTCCTCCCAGAGCGCGTGGTCCTGTGCGGTTACCGGAAAAGCCAGGGGAATCTTTATCTCCTTCCATTCTACGTATCTCGTATCCCACTTAAGATTGAGGTTCTGCAAATCGCCGTATTTCTTCTTGAGCCAGTCCTGGAAAAGCGCATCGTGAGAGGGCCCCCATACAAGGTAGCCCGGGCTGTAGTAACCCCCGCCGGGCCTGTGTTCCGCATACCACCTGAGCACCCTGAGTCCGCCGCGCTGCCTCAGGTCATCCAGCACCTCATTGAAATGCTGCATCCATTTACTGCAACCCGCGAAATCCGGAAAGAGCTGACCAAGACTGTCCGCTTTGTGGGTGCTGACCTTCAAGGTCTGAGGGTTGAATGTATCATAGTCTACCGGACCATCGTCCAGTATGCAGGTGGCGCCGGTGAGATAGAAATCCCAACCTATACCTGTTTCCCGGTACAGTCGCGGGGCATTCACCTGGTGACCACCAGTGTAATGTCCTGAGGAACTAACGCCGATTTCTTTCAGCGCTTCATACCCGTGGCGCAGTCCTCTGGCGCCGGATGGCATGGCGTCGGCGTACCACTCCAGTCTTATCCCTTTCTTGTCTGTTGCCACGGCAGGCCTGGCCTCCGCCTTTACTGTCTGCAGAGATTCCTTGGAGAGCCGGTCAAGTTTTGCCGTTTCGACGGGCAGGCGTTCCAGCCACTGGCGGCGTAACGCATCGGATTTCACATCGTGAAACCTGTCCAGTTCCTTCAGTGTCAACTCAGCAACGACGACCTCTGCCAGCAGTCCATCCAGTTCAGAGAATTTTTCCTTGAAACCGTCAAACGAATCCTTCTTCCCCGTGTAGTAACTGCAAAGCGCCGCATCCTTCAGCGCATAGTCGGCACTGACCCATGCCCTGTAAAACAATGATATGTTGCCGCGGAAAGCATTTCTCCGTTCGTAGAACTCCGCATCAAACTCGCCGGGCAGTCTGCTTTCCGCAAGTCTGAGCATGGACAGAAGGAAATCTCCGCCGCTGTCAGAAGATATGGCAACCGAGCCAATGTTACCCAGTTGGAGCAGTGTGCAGCCGTTCTTTCGGTAGGAATGGTACCTGTATATGAAACAGTCCGTGTCTGCAGCATCCGGGTTCTGAACATCTGAAAACAGGTATACGGGTATGAATATGTTATATGTGAATTCCGTAACATCCGCCGGAGCCGACTTGTTGTAGCCGGAGCATACCGGTTGAACCGGCACAACCCATCCGCTACCACCCGTTATGTCACGGGGCAGACCGGCAGGCAGAATGTCGGCAAGGTCAGGATTGAGTTTTGCCTGTGCCGGGAGTTTGCGCCAGCGACCGTATTGAAGCGTCAGGCCGAAGTCCTCGGTCTGGTTGTAGTATACCCAGTCTGTCCATTCGGGAAACCGGACCGGAACCCACCTGCCAGTGGCGTCCATTGTCCGCATTCTGCCTGGAGTTCTTGATATCTGAGATACACTGAAAGGATACGCGCCATACGCGGGATTTTCCGATGCAAAGAGACTCCCGTCGGATATCACGTTGCCGCCCTGCTCCATGAAAACCGCGATGTTTTCTTCCGCGGAAAGAGGCAGGTAGCCGCCCGTGGCGATAAGCAGCGTGTCAAACTGCTCCCTGGAAAACTTCTGTGCCGAAGCAAGCATGTCGGCACCTATAACGGTTGGTTTAAGCCCCGCGGACCTGAGCACCGTCAGATACCACTCCGCATTACGGGGGCTATCACGTGGAAACCCGTTTTCACTGAAAATTGCGATTCGTTTCCGGGTTATGGTTTCCGCAAAAATTCCGGCCGGCCGTTCATCCTTAATCCCCTGTTTCTCGCGGATTTCCTTAATAACCGCAACCGGCACCGGAGGACCTTCCTCCACCTCCTGCACACTCAGGTCATCCAGGTAAACTCCGCCGCCCGCGAAGAGATGGAACATAACGGCATTCTCACCTTCCGGACAGGTTACAACCATCTCCAGTTTCTGCCAGTCTCCTGAACTGGCTTTCACTCCCGGGCCGACCAGATAGTAGCTGGGAATTGAAATTGTATGTATTCCTGCCCAGCCTCCCGCGGTAACTTTAACCCACGCACTGAATCGATAATGATGGCCTGCCTGAGCTTTGCAGCTGGTAGCGATTCCCTGCGGATACCTGTCGCAGTAAATATACTGGGCATATCTCCCGGAATGGTGGGTCGTATCCGGCTCGCCCTCACCGGTGCGGAATGCCTTCGCCGGAGTGTACCCGCGTTTCTCAAATGTACTGGCAAACCAGAGGCCGTTTCCCGGGTCAGCCCCCCATTCCTCAAATCCGCCGTTGAGTTCCATCTCTTGCCCGACTGTAACCTCAGCCCCGACGGCCGGCAGACAAATCATTATCGCCAGACCCGCTGCGGCAAGCATGAATACAAGTTTTTTCCGCATGTTATTCTTCCCAGACGATGTCAAAATCCGCCTGCTTTCCCTTCTCGCCGGATTGAGGAACTCCCCCGTCATCCTTCAGATTATCTCCCACGCTGTAAACAACAAACCCGTTATCCTTCTTCCTGTAGATATAGTCCTTGCCGGTAAACGGGTCAAGAGACAGTTTCTTCAGAAATTGAGGGGTGAGTTTTTCCAGAGAATCAGGGAAAACTTTATATTTCGTCCTGTAAAGGTGGCATGCCAGTGCAATCTCGGCGTTGCCAAGCTGTGCATCGGCCCTTGCCTCCTGGATGAATATCCGTGAAAAAGCAGGTATTAATAATTTGACCAGGCAGGCTTCTTCATCAGGAAATTTCTTCAAATTCTCCTCCATCTCCGGCAGTCGATCTCTTGCCTCCCAGTATGGCTTTCTGGATAAAGCAATCCAGTCGGCGAGCGCCCTCAAATACAATAACTCATTATCCTCCAGAAAACGTACGCCATCCTCCACCTTCAAAAAAGATTCGGTTTTCTTCTCCTTGTCTTTCCCTCCATATTCCAATAACTCCTTGATCGGCTCTATGTTCTTATTCTCTTCAACTTCTCTCATCAGACGCGGGAACTCTCTCATCCCGAATATCACTCTTTCCCCCAAGAGGGCACGGTAGAGCATATCGTTATCCATCTCTTTCCCTGTTTTCTCAATCAAAGTACGGCATATCCTGCTTCCTGGTTCACCTTTCTTCAAGGTCTCTTTCAACTGTCCCAGGATGAGGGTATCCACTGCAATTCTGACCAACCCTGAAATAAGAATCGGCTCCCGGGAGAGAGAAGCGGATATCTTAAGTCCGGTGAGACAATCCCTCAGGCCGCTGTCAATCCTGCCCGTTTCCGTTAATATAAACGCCCTTGCTGCAAGCATCCTGGCGCAGCTGCGCAATGATGCCAGGTGAGGGAGTGGCAGAGCGGCTCCCTTCCGGTATTCCTCTCTTTTGATGAAGCGGCACTCCATACCGGACGCTTTTTCTATCACCTTGTAGAATTTCACAAAATCAGGGTCGGCGAGCAAAAGATTTCTGACCTTTTTTCTTTCGGATTCGGGAACATCCTTCCACTTCACTTCACCCTCGTAAGGCAGGTACTTCCATTCCTCCTTGTGCTTATCTCTTAATTCTTTCAGGATGGAAAATGCTTCTTCATAGACCTGAGCGCCGTTTCTCTCATCAGGGATGTCCGGCGGGACGAGTTCTTCAATAGAGGTCGGTTCACCCGCATCCTTTACCTTCTGAATCTCGGCCTCTATCTGCTCTGCGGTATCGGAGCCGTGAAGGACAGCGGTTGCAGAGAATATGAAACCCATGACCATCAGAAGGTACGGAAGAGTTATGATTGCAGGGAGATTTCTGTCGCGAACTCCGGCTCTTTTCATCTGGATATTTGAGAAATTTCAAACCTGCTTTGCCCGTTTCTCTTCGTACATAAGCCTGTCAGCCCTGTCAATGAGCTCATCAAGAGAACACGGGAATTTAGGGTCGTAGGTTGAAATGCCGATGCTCAGCGAAAGGTTAAATGGGGATTCTTTCCTCTTATTCCATTTTTTCACATTTTTCTGAAGGCGGGTGGTGAGTCTTCTATCATCGTTTCCCGACGAATTTTGTATTGCAAGCACGATGAATTCGTCCCCGCCTATGCGGGCGATGAGGTCTGCCTCGCGGAAAGTCTCTTTCAGGAGACAGGCCGTTTCCTTCAGGGCAATGTCTCCCTTGCTATGGCCAAACCTGTCATTTATCCGCTTCAGTTCATCAACGTCTATATACATCAACAGCATTCTTTTCTTCAATCTCTGAATTATCTTGACCTGTTGTTCGGCTATTACGCGGAAACCCCTGCGGTTGATGAGCCCTGAAAGGTCGTCTGTGAGAGAGAGCTCCCTCAGTTCCTCTTCCATCTTTCTGCGCTCGGTAATGTCCACGGTAAAACCTATTACGCCGACAATATTGCCCCTTGAGTCGTAGTAAGGAATCTTGTCCGTCTTTACCCACAGGGTCGTTCCGTCTTTCAGATCCATGGGTTCAATGATGTTTCTCTTTGGCCTTCCCGACGCAATCACTTCCTTGTCATCCATCCAGTAGGAATCGGCCTCTTCGCGTGGATAGATGTCAAAGATGGATTTTCCTTCCAGTTCTGCCTTTTTCATACCCATCGTCTCGGCAAAAACCCTGTTTACCTTTATGAACCGGTTCTCCCTGTCCTTGTAGAAAATGGATGCAGGCACGGAATCAAATATAGTCTGAAGTTCATCGTGCTTCCTGTGCGGGATATTCTTGGTCCTGCGGGGTTTTTCCTTGCCGGGGACATCAAAATACTTCATTTTCTTCTTTCCGGTATTGCGCTCTCCCATGTTCATTTTCTCCGTGAATATTCCCGATTATTCATTTCCACGCAACCTCTTGTTTTTTAGTATACCACGAAACACCGGCAGGGGAAATGATTCGTTGCCGGAAACCTGTTTCCTGTTTTTTGCAGAAACGGTATGTTATGTAGTAATATATTGATACATGGAAAAAGGAGGGATCTTATGGGTGAGACTTCAAAAATATTGCAGAGGGTAAGGACACAGAAACCGCTTGTCCACCATATCACCAACTGGGTTACCATATACGACTGCGCCAACGTTTTGAGGGCTATCGGCGCTCTGCCAGTGATGGCGCACGCGGAGGAGGAGGTTGCGGACATGGCCCTTCTCGCTTCAGCGCTGGTGCTCAATATCGGAACGCTTACCCCCGAATTGATTGAGGCGATGAAAGTCGCGGGCAAGGTAGCCAACGTAAAGAACATACCTGTCGTCCTTGACGCTGTTGGCGCCGGAGCGACAAGACTCAGGGATGATAAGGCAGCCGAACTTCTCAACGAGTTGAGGATTGATATCGTAAAAGGCAATGCCTCGGAGATGGCCCGGATTGCGGGGCTGGACGTCTATACGAGGGGCGTTGAGGCAACAAAGGTTGAAGGAAATCTCAGGGAGATCGCCCGGAAACTCGCCATTCAGAGAGAAGCGGTGGTCGTTATAACGGGCAAACAGGACATCATAACCGACGGAAAATCTCTCTATCTATGTAACAACGGGCATGATATGATGAGCAGCATCGTCGGCACGGGATGCATGGCTGCTTCTGTCATCGCAGCTTTCGCGGCCGTGGAAAAGGACTACGCAAGAGCGGCGGCTTCGGCGCTTGTCGTGCTTGGAATTGCAGGAGAACTCGGGGCAAGGACTGCCGGCGGACCGGGGACATTCAAGCAGTATTTCTACGATGCCCTGTATAACCTGAACGAATCTGATATTGACAGGATGGAGAAACTGGAAATATCAAATGAACCTGCGTGACATTGATTTTTATTTCATAACCGACTCGTCGTTGACCAGAAAAACCGTTGTGGAGGACGCAGAATCGGCAGTCAGGGCCGGAGTGAAAATCATCCAGTACAGAGAGAAGAACAGGCCAGCCGGAGAGATGGTCATTGAAGCATTCCAGATAAAAAAAGCATGCAGGGAGAAAGCCCTTTTCCTCGTAAACGACCGCGTTGATATAGCCCTGGCCGTTGAAGCAGACGGGGTTCATCTCGGACAGGAGGATATGCCCTGCAATATTGCAAGGGTACTGCTCGGAAGGAACAAAATAATCGGGGTTACCGCCCATGATGTGAAAGAAGCGATAGATGCAGAGAAAGCAGGAGCAGATTATATAGGCGCCTCACCGGTGTTTGATACAAACACAAAGATTGATGCGGGGAAAGCCGCGGGCCTTGAGTTGATCAGGGCTATTCGCAAGAACGTGAAGATACCCATAGTGGCAATAGGTGGAATAAACCTGGATAATGTTGCTTCCGTGATGGAAGCGGGTGCGGATTCCGCCGCTGCAATATCCGCGGTCATAGCATCAGATGACGTTGAAAAGGAATGCAGGCGTTTTGCAGGAGAAATCTCCGCATACAAAAGGGCAAACAAATGATGAGGAGGAGAAAATGCTTGCCAGGTTTTTCAGGTTCCGCGAGTTCGAAACCAACGCAAGGATAGAGACGGTGGCGGGGCTGACGACATTCATGGCAATGGCCTGCATAATAGTCGGAAGCCTTATAATGCTGTCGGTCAGGAAAATACAATGGGGGAATCCCACGGAAGGCATCCCGGCATTTCTTGCCTTCGCTGGAATCCCCCCGACATACAACATAGGTGACGGGATGGCCCTGGGCTTCATTTCGTATGTGGTTCTCAAGTTGTGCTCGGGCAGGCATAAGGAACTGAACTGGGTGCTTATCATCACAGCCGCGGCATTCATCTGCAAATACGTATTCCTGGCCAGATGAGTCTTACGAATACGTGTCAATGATGCGGTTTATTGCCCGGAGGTCTTCGGAAGTCAGGATTATATCACCGGCATTTGCATTCTCCAATGCCTGATGGGTTTTTCGCGCTCCGACCAGGGCATGAGTACAACCCTTCTGATGCAATGCCCATGCAATAGCCAGTTGTGTAAAGGTGATTCCGTACTTTTCCGCAAAGGGCCTGAATTTCTCAAGCATTTCAAGAATCCTTATCCTGTTTTCCGGGCTATATCGGGGATTACCCTTTCTCTGGTCCCCGTCCATGAAAACCCTGCCGGGAGAGATTTTGCCTGTGAGCAGTCCCCTTGCAAGCGG
>Ga0209609_10000141_pt1 | contig 41913 bp, 36 predicted proteins | sample LakKivw325mmetaG_FD_184136 | JGI IMG/M metagenome (GOLD analysis project Ga0209609, IMG submission 184136) | Anoxic lake water microbial communities from Lake Kivu, Rwanda to study Microbial Dark Matter (Phase II) - Lake Kivu water 325m metaG... | ecosystem: Environmental > Aquatic > Freshwater... | reverse complement strand
TTAGAATTTTCAGGCAGGTATTTTCCCTGTCCGCTAACTCCGTAACAAACACATTCTAAACTTCGGGAGACGGGGAACACCGTCCCCTTCCACCCTCTGTGATACGGGGTGGCTTTCCCCTGCCTCCCTCAGTAAGAATCTGTAATATTACTCCGTAACGCGTCCATGGAAAAACACCTGCCTGTTGCAGGCAAAGTGTTATCAGATTACTCGACTCATACGAAAAGTTGACTGAATTCCCCTAAATGTTACAATTTCAGGGATAATCAACATCCTTATTTTTTGCCGTAGCGGAGAATGGTTCTTACGACCTGGCAATATGAATGAATGTTTTGCAACAAGGTCGGGATTACCATGCCCCGGGAAACGGGGTTCGCAACGACAGAATATGTCGGTTTGGAATAACTGGATAAATGGAAAAATTTGTCATAGAGGGCGATAGAAAATTATCGGGTTCGGTGAAAATCTCAGGATCGAAGAATGCCGCATTGCCCATAATGTCCGCAAGTCTTGCGGGTGACGGGAAGACGGTTATTCACAACATCCCCGATGTCAGGGATATAAAAACCCTGATAAAGATTCTTGAATACCTGGGGGCAACCGTAAGGTTTGAAAGAAATACCGTCGAGATAGACCCCTCGGGTGTATGCAGGTACACTGCGCCCTATGAATTCGTCAGCACGATGAGGGGTTCGGTGTGCCTGCTCGGTCCGCTGCTTGCAAAATACGGCCGGGTGCGTTTCTCCATGCCAGGAGGATGTGTTATCGGGTCCAGACCCATAGACCTGCATATAAAGGGGCTGAGAAGACTCGGCGTTGATATTTCCAATGAAGAAGGATACATAATGGGACGCGCCAGGAAGTTGAAAGGTAATACAATCTTTCTTGGAGGGAATTTCGGTTCAAGTGTTCTTGCAACGGCAAATATCATGACTGCCGCGGCAATGGCTGAAGGTGAAACGCTGATTGAATTCGCATCCTGCGAACCTGAGATCGTGGACCTTGCGGGACTGCTGAAAAAGATGGGCGCCAGGATATGCGGGGAGGGGTCTCACCACATACGGATAGAGGGTGTTAAAAAACTCAGAGGTGTGGAATATTCAATAATACCCGACAGGATAGAGGCCGGAACCTACATGCTTGCGGGATTCATTACCGGAAGCAATATCACGGTAAGAGACTGCGTCCCGGCACACCTTTTCTCGTTTCTTGACAGGATGGAGGAAGCAGGGGCTTCGTTCAAGACCGGCAAGGATTTTCTGACCACGCGGACTTCAAGGCGGTGGAATTCCGTGGATGTCATTACTCTGCCCTATCCGGGTTTTCCCACGGACCTTCAGGCGCAGATGACGGCGTTTCTCACTCTCGGCGAGGGTATAAGCACGGTAACTGAAAAAGTTTTTCCCGAGAGGTTCATACATATAGGGGAATTGAACAGGCTCGGGGCAAGCATAACGCTGGACGGTTCCAAAGCGATAATAAAGGGAGTGAAGAAACTCAAAGGTGCCAGGACCATGGCGTCTGACCTGAGGGCGAGTGCGGCTATCGTTCTTGCGGGACTTGCGGCCGAGGGGGAGACCGAGGTATCCAGGATATACCACCTTGACAGGGGTTATGAAAAATTTGAGCAGAAGCTGACATCTCTCGGCGCGAGAATCAGGAGAGAGAAAGAATAAGGTTCATTCGGGAGGAGGACGACGGATGACGCAACTGGAAATCTTCAGAGCAACGGTAGAGCACCGACCTCATTCGGCATTCATGTTTTATGCAAGTTTCACGCCGGACCTGTCCGGACGTCTGAGGGAGAAGTACGGGATCGCGAATGATGGGGATATAAGGCCTTTTTTCGGCATGTACGACCCTTCCGGCATCCAGCCGGAAGAGCCGCAAATGAAGAAAACACCGGATTTTTCGGAATACTTCGCGGATGTGGAAAAACCCGAAGGTTCCTTCATCAACGGTGCGGGCATTCTGGAGATACCGGCGCATTTTCACCATTTCACGGGATATGTCAGTCCCCTGCGGAATGCCAGGAAGTTCAGCGACCTTGAAAGATTTCCTTTTCCTCCCGCAACAGGGTTTGATGCGGGCGGGATGAAAGAGAAGGTGGAACAGGCGCACAGGGAAGGCAGGGTGGCAGCCACGTGGGTGGGGCACATGTACGAATGCGCGTGGCAGGTCAGGGGATACGAAGAATTCCTGTTTGACACGGTGGATAAGCCGGAATGGTGCGACTATATACTGGACAGGTTCATGGAAAGAAATTTCAATATAGCGGTACTTGCGGCAAAGGCAGGAGTGGATATGATAACCACGGGTGATGACATCGCAAACCAGAACTCCCTTATGTTCTCGCTGCCCATGTGGAGGCACTTCATAAAGGAAAAATGGGCGAAGGTTTATGCCGCGGCAAAAGAGATTAAGCCGGACATACAGATATGGTATCACAGCGACGGCAACGTTACCGAAATTATCCCGGAGATGATCGAGATAGGACTGACGGTGCTGAATCCTGTCCAGCCGGAATGCGTGGATGTCGCGAATCTTAAAAAGGTGTACGGAAAGCAACTTGTCTTTGACGGTACCATTGGGACTCAGACGACAATGCCTTTCGGTTCTCTGGAAGAAGTCAAGAGGGTTGTCAGGGAGAGGAAGAAGGAGTTGGGTTGTGACGGGGCATTGATCATTTCGCCCACGCATGTTCTTGAACCGGAGGTTCCCATTGAAAATATAGAAGCGTTTATTTCCGCATGCAGAGAAACAGCGGAGGCATGAAATGGAGAAAACAAATATAATAGTCTGTGGAGCCGCAGGTAAGATGGGCGCTCTTATAATAGAACTGGCGCATCAGAGAAAGGACGAGTTTGTAATAAAAGCCGGTGTCGAGATCAAAGGACATCCTCTTATCGGTAAAAAATCCTTCACCGGGATTGATATTACAGACAATGCTGACGACGTTATCAGCGGGAAAGAGGTTGTAATAGATTTTTCGGTGCCGGATGCAACCATTAAATACCTGGATATATGTTCACGCAGAAAAGCCCCTTTTGTGACGGGTACAACCGGTTTGAGCCCGGAGCAGTATTCAGCGATAAGGAAAACTGCGGGTGTGATACCGGTTTTTACTGCTCCCAATATGAGCCTGGGCGTGAATCTCTTCTTTGAAATTGTAAAATTTGCGGCAGGGATTTTGAAAGAATACGAGGTGGAGATATCGGAGATTCACCACCATTTCAAAAAGGATGCGCCCAGCGGTACGGCAGGGAAAATAGCCGAGATGATATGTTCTGCATCCGGGAAGGATCCGCGGGAAACCATAAGATACGGAAGGGCCGGGATGGTCGGTGCAAGGCCTTCCGGTGAGATAGGGATGCATTCACTCCGTCTTGGAGACGTTGTGGGCGAACACTATGTCTATTTCGGCGGGAAGGGGGAGGTAATGGAACTTGCTCACAGGTGCTACAACAGGGAATCGTTTGCCCTCGGAGCGCTGAAGGCCGCAATGTTCATAAGCGATAAACCCGCGGGGATGTACAGCATGGAAGACTTGATCAGGGAGGTGTTGAATGTTTGAAGTGAGTGCGCGGCTGAAAAAATTGCCCCCCTATCTTTTTGCTGAGATAGACAGGAAAAAGAAGAAGTTGATTGCTGAAGGAGCCGATATCATAGATTTCGGCATAGGTGACCCGGATCTCCCTACCCCGGTCAATATAATAGAGGCAATGAAGAAGGGGATTGAAAATCCTGCTTTCCACAGATATCCCCTGGGAAGGGGTACTCCCAGGTTCAGAAAGGCAATTGCCGATTTCTATAAAAAAAATTACGACGCCGTTTTGAATCAGGATGAGGAAATTGCAGTGTTGATAGGTTCGAAAGAAGGCATAGCGCATTTCCCATGGGCATTTTTGAATGCTGGAGATGTTTCGCTTGTCCCTGAACCGGGTTATCCTGTTTACCGTATAGGAACCATTCTTGCAGAGGGAGTGCCTTTTTTTCTCCCCCTGACCGCGGATAACTCTTTTTTCCCCGACCTCGGGAATATTCCGGCAGATATTCTTGGAAAAGCAAGGATACTTTTCCTGAATTATCCTAATAACCCTACGGCATCTTTTGCAACAAGGGACTTTCTTCTTGACGCGATAAAATTCTGTAGAAAAAACCACATAATACTTGTATATGATGCCGCATACTGTGAGATATATTTTGAAGAAAAACCGGTAAGTTTTTTATCCCTTCCCGGAGCCAGAGATATTGGTGTGGAATTTAACTCTCTTTCCAAGACTTATAACATGACCGGCTGGAGGGTGGGCTGGGTGTGCGGAAACAGGGAACTTGTCTCTGCCCTCGCAAAGATAAAGGAAAACATTGATTCCGGAACTTTTGAAGCGATACAATTTGCGGGGATAGAAGCGCTTGGAGAGAGCCAGGAAACCGTTGACAGTCTGAGGAGCATATACAGGAGGAGACGGGATATTCTTGCCAGCGGGCTCAGAGAGGCGGGTTTCCAGGTTAGCGTTCCAAAGGGCACTTTCTATTTCTGGGTGAATGTACCGGGAAGTTCAATAGAGAGTGCAAATTATCTTCTTGAAAGAGGCAGGATAGTGGCAACACCAGGAACAGGTTTCGGCCCTTCGGGAGAGGGGTATCTGCGATTTTCTCTCACCATTGATGAAGAAAGGATAAAACAGGCGGTGGGGAGGATAAAGGAAATATGGAAAAAAAGGTAGCGGTACTTCTCGGCAGTAAAAGCGATATGGATTATATTGAAGGCGCGAAGGAGCTTCTTGAAAAATTTGAAATTCCTTACGAGGTGTTGGTGATGTCGGCTCACAGGACTCTTGATAAGGTGATGGAGTTCTCAGAGAACGCAGAAGAAAGCGGGTTCGGCGTGATAATCGCCTGTGCTGGCATGGCTGCGCATCTGCCCGGAGTTCTGGCTGCAAAGACAACGCTGCCCGTTATCGGCGTACCTCTCCCCACGAGCGAGATAAAGGGGATTGATGCCCTGCTGGCCATTGTGCAGATGCCTTCAGGGGTTCCCGTTGCCACAATGGCTATAGGGAAGGCGGGTGTCAAGAATGCCGCAATTCTTTCGGCGGAGATACTTGCCCTGAGTGATAAGAACCTGAAAGACCGTCTCAAGGCATATAAGGAAAGTCTGATATAAACTGCCGCAGAAGTTTTCCATATCTGCCCTCAATCACCTCAGTTGACAGAGGGTTAGAAAATTTCTATAATGGAACTTCAATCCTCTTGAATAAAGAGACGAACCATCACCTTCCGGAGTGAAGGGAATTCACTTTTGGAAACGGGAAAAAGGAGGAGCAAAATGGCTGTGAGTTATAAGGAATTGGGACTGGTTAATACCAAGGAATTATTTGCAAAGGCAATTGTCGGGAGATATGCGGTACCTGCCTACAATTTTAACAACATGGAGCAGTTGCAGGCAATCATAACGGCCTGCGTTGAGTGCGGTTCTCCCGTGATACTTCAGATATCAAAAGGGGCAAGGCAGTATGCCAACCAGACGCTTCTGAGGTATATGGTTCCGGGAGCCATCGCCATGGCAAGGGAAATGGGGAGCAAGATACCCATCGCCCTGAACCTTGACCACGGCGATTCTTTTGAACTCTGCAAGAGTTGTATTGATTATGGATTCTCAACCGTCATGATAGACGGTTCATCGCTGCCTTACGAAGGAAATGTGGAACTGACGAAAAAAGTGGTGGAGTATGCGCATCAAAGGGATGTTACCGTTGAGGGAGAACTCGGGGTTCTTGCAGGCATAGAGGAGCACGTCTCTTCAGAAGTAACTCATTATACGCGACCCGAAGACGTACAGGATTTTGTCACCCGCACGGAGGTGGACAGTCTTGCCATCTCAATCGGCACCTCCCATGGAGCATACAAGTTCAAGGTCAAGCCGGGAGAATCAATCCCTCCTTTGAGGTTTGATATCCTGGAGGAGTGCGAAAGGCGACTTCCAAAATTCCCCATCGTTCTTCACGGTGCCTCATCGGTGCTGGTGCAGTACATAGAGATAATAAACAAATACGGCGGAAAGATGGAGAATACCGCCGGCGTTCCGGAGGAACAGATAAGGAAGGCAGTCAAGACCAACGTGTGCAAGGTCAACATAGATTCCGACGGCCGGCTGGTCATGACAGCCATGATAAGGAAATACCTGTCCGAGAACCCGAAGGAATTTGACCCGAGAAAATATCTCGGACCCGCGAGAGAGGAGTTGAAGAAGATGTACATTGCAAAGTGCGAGCTCCTCGGCAGCAACGGGAAGGCTTAAGAACTGCCCCTCTTCCCGAGGGGGCGAGGGTCATTCATGGAGGGAAGGAATCTTGATGAAAAAGATAGGCGTTCTCACAACAGGGGGAGATGCCCCGGGCATGAATGCGGCCATAAGGGCTGTGGTAAGGACGGCTCTTTCCTACGGAATGGAGATAACTGGCATTGAAAAGGGGTACTGCGGGCTGCATGAAAAGGAGTTTGTCGGACTTAACTCAAGGAGTGTAAGCGGGATAATAAATGAGGCGGGAACATTCCTCAAAACCAAAAGATTCCCGCAGTTCAAGGAAAAAGATGTGAGAGAAAAATGCCACCGGAACCTTATTGAGGAAAGTATCCAGGGACTCGTTGTTATAGGAGGCGATGGGTCTGCAAGGGGTGCCTATACTTTTTCCGTGGATTTTGATTTCCCGGTCGTCCTTATACCTGCTTCAATTGACAATGACCTCTACGGAACGGATTTTACTGTGGGTTTTGACACCGCCGTAAATACCGCTGTTGCTGCCGTTGATAATATAAGGGATACTGCGACAAGCCATGAAAGAATTTTCGTGGTGGAGGTTATGGGCAGGGAAAAAGGCAATCTTGCAATAGAAGTTGCTGTTGCCTGCGGTGCTGAAATAGTAATTATCCCGGAGATAAAAATGAAAGGTTCCAGAATAGTTCAGCTGCTCAAAGAACAGGAGAAGAAAGGCAAGACAAGTTCAATTATTATTCTGGCAGAAGGTGCCGGTAAAGCAGGAGAACTGACCACTTTTCTTCAGAAAGAATTACCGGAAAAGCAGATAAGATATTCAGTTCTGGGATATATTCAAAGGGGAGGCAGCCCGACCTACCTGACAAGGGTTCTTGCCACGCAGTTTGGCAAAGCGGCGGTTGAAATATTGAAGGAGGGCAAATATCCCTTCATGATCGGAGTTAAAGGCAGGGAGATTGTATATATCCCTTTAAAAGAAGCTGTTTCCTTAACAAAAGAAATTTCGCATAAAGATCTTGAAATAATTAACAAAATGGCGATATAGAATAATAGCTTATGGCAAATAGCGAATGGCAAATGGAAAAAGCAAAACTTAAGGTTTTTAAACTATACGCCATATGCCATACGCTAGAAGCATATACAGGGGGGAGACATGAGGAGCGATAATATAAAGAGAGGTATTGAAAGAGCGCCTCACAGGTCGCTGCTGAAAGCGCTCGGGCTGACCGATTCCGAGATTGAAAGGCCTCTCATTGCCGTTGCCAATTCCGCAAATGAGATAGTACCGGGGCATATCCATCTTGACAGGATAAACGAAGCAGTCAAGGCCGGGATAAGAATGGCCGGGGGTACTCCGATAGAATTCCGTACAATAGGTGTCTGTGACGGTATTGCGATGGGGCACCAGGGTATGAATTACAGCCTCGGGTCCAGGGAAACCATTGCGGATTCTGTTGAGATTATGCTGCAGGCCCACCAGTTTGATGGTGTTGTTTTGATTGCAAACTGCGATAAGATTGTGCCCGGCATGCTGATGGCTCTCCTGCGCGTCAATATTCCAGGGCTGATTGTGAGCGGGGGACCCATGCTGTGCGGAAGACTTTCCGACGGAGAGCCTGTTGACCTGATTTCGCTTTTTGAAGGGGTCGGTCAGGTTGTGGATGGAGAGATGAGCGAAAAATCTCTCAAGATACTTGAAGACGAAGCATGTCCCGGAGCAGGGAGCTGTTCCGGGATGTTCACCGCCAATTCCATGAATTGCCTGAGCGAGGCAATAGGACTTGCTTTACCGGGAAACGGCACGATACCCGCGCTGACAGCAAAACGCATAAGACTTGCCAAAACAGCCGGCATGAGAGTCGTTGAACTTGTAAAAAAGGATATCAAACCGAGAGACATAGCGACTGCCGAAGCATTCAGGAATGCAATCACTGTTGATATGGCGATAGGCGCTTCAACGAATACAGTCTTGCATCTTCCTGCGATATCCCGCGAGGCGGGGATAGAGATTGACCTGGATCTTTTTGACGCCATCAGCCGCAGTACACCGAATATCTGCATGATATCTCCGGCGTCAAAGCAGCATATCCAGGACCTGGATGCAGCGGGAGGCATACCGGCGGTAATGAAAGAACTTTCCGAAAATAACCTTATAAATACTGACGCAGTTACAGTCAGCGGGAAACGGATCAAGGATATCATCAGCAGTGCCAGGATATGCGACAGGGACGTGATAAGGAGTCTTTCTTCTCCATACTCCCCTGAAGGAGGGATTGCAGTTCTCCGGGGATCTCTTGCTCCCGACGGTGCGGTTGTGAAACAGTCCGCGGTTTCACCTTCAATGATGAAATTTACCGGAACCGCCACGGTTTTTGATTGCGAGGCAGATGCCATGGAAGCCGTGGTCGGCGGCCGGGTGAAAGAAGGCGTGCTTGTCATAAGGTACGAAGGTCCAAAGGGGGGACCGGGCATGAGGGAGATGCTTTCAATAACGTCGGTGATATGGGGCAGGGGGCTGGAAGAGAAGGTTGCCTTGCTGACCGACGGGAGGTTTTCAGGCGGAACAAGAGGTCCGTGCATAGGCCATATAAGTCCTGAGGCGGCTGAAGGCGGGCCCATAGGCCTTGTAAAAAACGGGGATGTCATAGAGATAGACATTAAGAACAGAAGACTTGATTTGAAAGTCAGCGCTGAAGAGATGAAGAAAAGGAAAAAAGAATACAAGAAGCCGGTGAAAAAACTTGACGGTTTTCTTTCACGATATTCAAGAATGGTGAAATCGGCAAATACCGGAGCAGTACTTGAGTGAACGGAAAACGAAAATGTTGAGGTGAGTCCAATGTCGGAAAGAAAATTGGCTGTGAGGGGAATTGTGAGCAGGGGCGCAAGGTTCGTTGCAAAGAGGGAGAAGATTGACCCTGAAAAACTTTCCGGGAAGATCGCGGAAGGCAGGGTGATAATCTTAAAACACAGGAATACGTACCTTGGCATAGGTGAAGGATTGAGGACAAAAATCAACGCCAACATAGGAACCTCTCCTGATATCGTTGATATGGATGCAGAGATCAAAAAATTGAAAGCAGCCTGCAGATTCGGAGCCGATACGGTCATGGACCTAAGCACCGGAGGGGATATTGACCGAATAAGAAAAGTTATTGTGGAATGCAGCCCGGTTCCTGTCGGTACCGTTCCCATATACCAGGCGGCAATTGAATCCATAGAGGAAAAAGGGGCGTTGACAAGGATGGAGCCGGAAAAGATTTTTAATGTTATTGAAAAACATGCAAGAGACGGGGTTTCTTTTGCAACGCTTCACTGCGGCATCACGCTGGCAACTCTTGAAAGGCTGAGGAAGAATCCCCGCAAGACAATGGTCGTGAGCAGGGGTGGCGCATTTCTCATAAGCTGGATGATTGCCAACGGGAAAGAAAATCCGCTGTATGAAGATTTTGACAGGGTTCTGGATATAGCAAAGAAATATGACCTTGTGTTGAGTCTGGGAGATGGCATGAGGCCCGGAGGACTTATGGACGCCACCGATAGTTCGCAGATTGATGAACTTTTAACCCTCGGGGAGCTGACCCGGATAGCGTGGGAAAATGACGTGCAGGTCATAATAGAAGGACCGGGGCACATTCCCATAAACGAGATTTCTGCGAATGTGATGCTTCAGAAAAAAATATGCAGAGGCGCACCGTTTTACGTACTCGGTCCCCTGGTTACGGATATCGCTCCCGGATATGACCACATAACATCCGCTATCGGGGCCGCGGTTGCCGGATGGCATGGCGCGGATTATATCTGCTACGTAACTCCCACCGAGCATCTTTCACTTCCTGAGGTTGAGGATGTTGTTGAGGGGGTCATTGCGGCAAAGATAGCGGCGCACGCGGCTGATATAGGCAAGGGTCTGAGCGGAGGATTGGACTGGGACTATAAAATGGATATTGCACGTACGAAAAGGGACTGGCAGGAGGAGAGAAAATTATCCATAAATCCCGGCAGGTTTGACAGCCTGCATAAAAAACATAAGTCAGCCGAAAAAGATGTGTGTACCATGTGCGGGAAATATTGCGCCATCAAAACTGTTGAAAAGTATCTGGGAACTAAAATTGTCACCAAATAAACCGATGAGCAGAGTGAGAGTTTACGGAGAAGAGGTGCTCAGGAAAAGGGCGGAAGAGATTAAGGATATTGATGCCGGCGTAAAAAAACTCTTAAAGAATATGTTGTCCACGCTGAGGCAGAAAAACGGGCTCGGCCTTGCCGCCACTCAGATAGGTGTACCCAGGCGAATATTCCTGGCACTGGACAGGGACAGAGACACTATAGTTACGGCAATAAACCCTGAGATTGCCGACACGGAAGGAAGGGAGATTGACATTGAAGGCTGTCTGAGTTTTCCAGAGGTGTATTTTGCAATAGAGAGGTCGAAGAAAGTCGTTCTCAGGGCTCACGATGAAAAAGGGAGAGAGATTGTCGTGGAAACAGAGGGGCTCCTTGCAAGATGCTTCCAGCATGAGATAGACCATCTTAACGGCAGACTGATAATAGATTATGCATCAGATGAAGAGAAGAAAATCTGGCAGGAAAAGATAAAAAACTTCCGGAAGACCTGACAAAATATTTCTTGGATTTGGGAAAAACAATGATACCGGACTTTCTCGTTTCTTTTGACACAGGGAAACTGCCCCAGGAGGAGATTGATTTTCTTGTGATCGGAGGGGGAATTGCTGGAATGACGGCGGCCCTTCAATTAAAAGGAGCCAGAACCTGCGTCCTCTATAAGAACGGGCTTTCCGAAACCTGCACCTTCAACGCACAGGGCGGAATTGCTTCCGCAATATCGGAGGGGGATTCGCTTGAAAAGCACAGGGAAGACACGTTGAAAACGGGCTGCGGTATCGCCAATCCTGAATCCGTGGATGTGCTTGTCAGGGAAGGCGTTGAGAGAATCAGGGAACTCATTTCCTGCGGACTTGCCTTTGACAGGGACAGAGAGGGATACCACTTCACGAGAGAGGGCGGACATGCATGCAGGAGAATTCTCCATATAGACGGTGATTCTACAGGTATGAAGATAGCGGATTTTCTATATAGAAAAGTGGTCTCCGAAAAGAGCATAAGGATTATACATTCGCATTTTCTTGTCGACCTTATATCCTCCGGAGACAGAATAGATGGAGCCCTTGTTTATGACGAAAACAGGAAAAGATTTTTCATCATCAGGGCAAAGGCGTTCATCATTGCAACAGGGGGAGCCGGAAATATCTTTCAGGAAACCACCAACCCTCCCGGCATAACCGGTGACGGCATAGCGGCCGCCTATCGCTGCGGCGCGGAACTTGCAGACCTCGAGTTCTTTCAGTTCCATCCGACAACATTCTACCAGGCCGGGGCCCCGCGTTTCCTGATTTCCGAGAGCGTGAGAGGAGAGGGGGGCGTCTTGAGAAATTCCAGGGGAGAACGTTTTATGTCCGGCTACCACCCCTCGGCGGAGCTCGCCCCCAGGGATATTGTTACGAGGGCAATCATAGACCAGATGAAACTGACAGGGTCCAATTGCGTCTACCTTGATTTGAAAGGGATGAAATGCGACCTGAAAAAAAGGTTCCCGACAATATATAACTTCTGCATGGATTACGGGATCAACCTCAAAAAAGACCTGGTTCCCGTAAGGCCTGCGGCGCATTATTTCATGGGCGGGGTCAGGACCGACCTGTGGGGGCAGACGAACGTGGAAAATCTTTATGCGTGCGGTGAGGCTGCCTGCACGGGTGTTCACGGGGCAAACCGTCTTGCAAGCAACTCACTGCTTGAAGGGCTCGTTTTCGGAGCCAGAACCGGAAAGAAAATCCTTGAAATGCGGGGACGAAAATTGCCCGCGCTCAAAAAGAAATATGTCTTTCCGCAGAAGACGGACATACTTATTGACAGGGAAGACCTCAAAAGGTCCATAAGAAGCCTGATGTGGAGGAACGCAGGAATTGAAAGAGAAGGGAGCATTTTGCTGAATGCAACCGATAAACTTATGGACTGGACCAAGTACGCTTTCCTGAAAGAGTTTTCAGACAGGACAGGATTTGAGACTCTCAACATGCTTATCGTGTCAACCCTGATTGTGAAAACGGCCTCTATGAGAGAGGAAAGCAGGGGAACACATTTCAGAAAAGATTACCCGGAACAGGATGATGAACACTGGAAGAAGCACATTATCGTAAGCAGGAGCGGAGTCGGCATGGAAAAATGAACAGGGTGAAAGACAGCAAGCAATTGCCGGAAAAAAGAATAAAGAACTTTGACGAGGTCGCTTACGGATATACGGAAGAACAGGCCGTTGCCGAGGCGGGGAGATGTCTGCAGTGCAAGAAGTCCCCGTGCGTGAAGGGCTGTCCCGTGGAGATTGACATACCGGGTTTCATAAGGAAAATCAGGGAAAAGAAATTCCAGGAGGCGCTTGACGTAATTCACAGGACAAACCTTCTTCCCGCGATATGCGGAAGGGTCTGCCCCCAGGAGACGCAGTGCGAGATACTATGCGTCCTTGGAAAGAGAGGTGAACCTGTCGCCATAGGTAAGCTTGAAAGGTATGCAGCTGACATTGGTGAGAAGAGCATGTCCTGTCCGGTGGCTGTTGGCGGGGAGATAAGCGGGGAAAAAGTGGCTGTCGTCGGCTCCGGGCCGGCAGGTCTCACCTGTGCCGCGGAACTTGCAAAATGCGGGGTCAGGGTGACAGTTTTTGAGGCTCTTCACATACCCGGAGGCGTGTTAACCTACGGTATACCGGAATTCCGGCTCCCCAAGAAAGTAGTCAACAGCGAGATAGAACTCCTGGAAAAGCTCGGAGTGGAAATAAAAACTGACATTATCGCGGGGAAAACCGTTACAATAGACGATATTTTTTCCATGGGATATAAAGCCATATTTATAGGTTCAGGTGCGGGGCTGCCTTCCTTCATGGGCGTACCCGGAGAGAATTTTCTCAGGGTTTATTCCGCAAACGAGTTCTTGACCAGGGTAAACCTTATGAAAGGATACCTCTTCCCTGATTATGACACACCCGTAACGACGGGAGAGAAGGTTGCGGTGATAGGTGGCGGTAATGTCGCCATGGATTCCGCAAGGTCTGCATTGAGACTTGGAGCAAAGGAAGTAACGATACTTTACAGGAGGACCGAGAAGGAGATGCCCGCAAGAAAGGAAGAGTTTGAACATGCAATAGAAGAGGGAATAAAATTCGTGTTCCTCGTCCAGCCGCTGGAAGTAATCGGGGATGAAAACGGATATGTAGAAGGCATAAGGGTTATACACAACAAACTCGGGGAACCGGACGAGAGCGGCAGACGCAGACCTGTTCCCGTGGAGGGCACTGAAGAGATTATTCCCGTGGATTGCGTTATAGTCGCAATCGGGCAGAACCCGAGCCCGTTAATCCCTGCGACTTACAGGAAACTGGCAACGGGCCGAAAGGGAAATATCATTGTTAATGATGAGACCTGCGAGACGAATGTTCCCGGAATCTTTGCAGGCGGTGACATCGCCACGGGAGCCGCGACGGTGATAAGCGCCATGGGAATGGGAAGGAAAGCGGCCAAGAGCATTATGAAGTACCTCGCAACAAAGAAAGAGTGACACCTTTCCCCGCCTCCATGTCAGGACGCAATCAAGGACAGAATTCCGCCGTCAAATCATATCCTGAGGCAATACCTCTAATTGACATGGTCGCCTCAATATGCTAATTTTTAAGAGGGAAATCGCAAGCATTAACTAAAAAAACAAGGGGGTAATAATATGGGTACGGGAATTCTGGTCATCGGGATAATTGTGTTTATTTTTCTTGCCAACGCGATCAGGGTGGTGAACGAATACGAGAGAGGCGTCATATTCAGACTTGGGCGTCTTGGTGGGGCAAGAGGACCGGGGCTTTTCTTTATCATACCGATGGTTGAAAGGATGGTAAAGATAAGTCTGCGGACGGTCACGTTTGATGTCACGCCGCAGGAGGTTATGACCAAAGACAATGTTCCCATAAAGATAAATGCTGTTGTCTGGTTCAGGGTCATGGATCCGTCAAAGGCCATCGTTTCTGTTGAAAACTATCATCTTGCGACCATGCAACTCGCCCAGACAACCTTGAGGGGAATTGCAGGACAGTTTGAACTTGACCAGATTCTCTCCGAAAGGGATACTGTGAACCAGCAGTTGCAGCAGATAATAGACGAACAGACAGATCCCTGGGGAATAAAAGTAAGCATAGTTGAAATAAAAGAGGTGGAACTTCCCGAAACAATGAAGCGTTCCATGGCAAGACAGGCGGAGGTTGAAAGGGACAGGCGGGCACGGGTTATTAATGCAGAAGGGGAATATCAGGCATCCCAGAAACTCATGGAAGCGGCAAAGATTCTTGCTTCCGAGCCGATAGCCGTCCAGTTGAGATTTCTCCAGACCGCCGCGGAAATTGCGGCCGAGAAGAACTCAACGATACTGTTCCCCTTGCCCGTGGAACTGTTAAAGTTTTTTGACAGCAACTCCAAAAAGTAATCCGAACCTTTTTTCGCTATGGGCAAATTCAGGAATATAGGTATTGCAGGTCTGGGTTTGATAGGCGGCTCTCTGGCTCTTGAAATCAAAAAGAGAGGGATTGCGTTGAGCGTTACGGGGTTCAGCCGAAGAGTGTCCACTCTGGAAAAAGCAAAAACGCAGGGATTGATTGACGAATACTTCGCGAATTTTGAAGAAGGTTTGCAGAACCTGGATTTTCTGATAATGGCCACGCCGATAAATGTCATGAGAGAATATTTTTCCAGGATCAAAAAAAACAGGCCGGAACTTCTTGTTACTGACGTGGCAAGCGTGAAGGAGAAGATAGTGAATGATGCCAGTGAAATACTGGGCAAAGATGCAAATTTCGTTGGTTCCCATCCCATGACAGGTTCTGATAGGAGCGGTATAGATGCGGTAAAGGAAAGTCTTTTTGAAAAGAAAGTTGTTATAATAACCCCGTGCGAATACACCAGGAAAGAGAATGTTGCAAGTGTGAAGGATTTCTGGGAAAGTCTCGGGTCAATCCCGGTTTTTCTGTCTCCCGCTCATCATGACAGGGTTGTTGCCCTGACAAGTCATGTGCCGCATCTCGTGGTTTACACATTGATTGAACTTCTGAGAAAAGCGGGAGATATGGAAACACTGCTTAACTGCATAGGCGCGGGTTTTCTTGATACGACGAGAATTGGCAAGAGCAGCCCTGAGATGTGGGCCGAGATATTCATTGCGAATCGCGAGAATATTGGGGCATGGATGTCAGAATTTGAGAAAGCGCTTTCCGAGATAAGGAAGGTTGTGGAGACAGGTACCTGCGAAGAACTGAAAAGGAAACTGGATGTTATCAGGAAAACACGGGAAGATCTTGATGGAAAGAGAGAGAATATTTAGGGGTGGCAAGAGGATTGTTATCAAGATAGGCACACAGGTTCTGACCTCGCCCAATAACAGGCTTGACATATCCGTCATTGAGCATCTGGTACAGCAGATCTGTTATTTGATAAAGGAAAAGAATTCCGAGGTTATAATCGTGACGTCAGGAGCAATTGCTGCGGGTATGCAGGTTCTCGGATGGGAAAAGAGACCCGCTCAGATTGACCGACTGCAGGCTGCCGCAAGCATAGGGCAGAGCCGCCTGATGAGGATTTATGAACGGCTGTTCAGGGAAGAGGGGATAAATGTGGGACAGATCTTGCTCACAAGGGATGTTTTCACCGTTCCTGCAAGGAAGAGAAATGCCGGGGAGACGATCAGGACGCTTCTCAATCTCAGCGTCATTCCGATAATAAACGAAAATGACAGCGTTGCGGTGGAAGAGATAAAACTGGGTGATAATGATACCCTTGCCGCTCTTGTAGCGGAACTCGTTTCGGCTGACATGCTGGTCATCATAACAGATGTGGACGGTTTGCACATGCGCGACCCAAAGAGAACGGGCAGATGCGAAGTCATCAGTTTTGTTGATGACTTTTCCCGGATACAGGACATTGCTGACAAAGGGACTCCTTCCAGGCAGGGCATCGGCGGCATGAAGAGCAAAATATCCGCGGCAAGATATGTAACTGAAAGGGGATTGTTCTGCGTCATATTGAACGGAAAAAAGATGTGGAGCGTGAAGGAAGTGTTCAGCGGTAAAAACATCGGAACGGTTTTTGTCCCGGGCAGAAAGTAGCAGATAACACTAAGGAACAGAACAATGGAGTGGAAGGAAAGAATTCTTGAGAAGGTAAGGAGAACAAAGGAAGATTCCGTACGGGCGTTGAATTATAACACCCCCATGAAGGATGGTTTTCTATCAATATTGCAGGATAACCTCGGCAGGGCAAAGGACAAAATCCTGGCTGCAAATAAAAAGGATCTATACAGGGCACGCAGGAGCGGCTGTTCCAGTTCTTTCATTGACAGGTTGACTCTGAACGAAGAGAGAATAGACAGGATGCTTGAGGGCATAGATGTTGTAAGGACCCTCCCTGACCCCGTGGGTAAAAAGATCTGGGAAACCACCAGGCCGAACGGTCTGCGAATAGAAAGGGTGAGAAGTCCCATAGGTGTCATAGGGATCATATACGAATCAAGGCCAGATGTTACGGTTGAGGCCGGCATCCTGTGCCTTAAGTCCGGTAACGGCGTTATTCTGAGGGGAGGCAAAGAAGCAAAATATTCCAATCGTGTGCTTGCTGAGATAATGAAAGAATGCCTTGGGCAGGCGGGACTTTCTGAAAATATGCTTAACCTGATAACCGAAGGCGGCAGAAGTTCTGTAAAATACCTGTTATCGCTTTACAGGTACATTGACCTCATAATTCCCAGAGGTGGAGAATCTCTCATACGTACGGTTGTTGAGAACAGCCTGATACCCGTAATAAAACACTACAAGGGTGTCTGCCATACATATGTGGATAAGGACGCCAGTATGGATATGGCATGGAAGGTGTCCCTGAATGCAAAAGTTCAGAGACCTGGAACCTGCAATGCCATGGAGACTCTTCTTGTCCACCGGGAGATAGCGGACAGATTCCTTCCAGAGATGGCAAGATTGTTCAAAGAGGCGAATGTTGAAATCAGGGGCTGTGAGAAAACCCGGGAGATTCTGCATGGAATAAGGGCGGCCACCGAGGAAGACTGGAGTACCGAATACCTGGATCTCATAGTGTCAATAAGAGTGGTTGATACGGTTGAATCTGCGATAGAGCACATCAACCGTTACGGCACGATGCATTCCGAAGCAATCATTACCGATAACGGAGAGACAGCCTCCAGATTTTTCAGGGAAGTGGACGCAGCCGCCCTTTTTCATAACGCTTCCACCAGGTTTACCGACGGAGGCGAATTCGGGATGGGTGCCGAGATCGGCATAAGCACGGATAAAATACACGCTCGGGGCCCCATGGGTCTTGAAGAACTTACCACCTATAAATATCTGGTCCACGGCAATGGTCAAATCCGCCAGTAAAAAAATAGGAATCATGGGAGGGACGTTTGACCCTGTTCATACAGGACATCTTGTCATTGCTGAAAAAGCAAGGGAAGAATTTTGCCTGAACAAAATCCTGTTTATTCCCTCGGGTATTCCCCCTCACGGGAAGAGGACCTTCGTTCCGGCGGAACAGAGATTTGAGATGGTCAGAATAGCCGTGGCGGGAAACAGGTATTTTGAAGTCTGTGACATTGAAATAAAAAGGGATAAGCCTTCCTATACATACGATACAATTTCATTGATAGAAATTGAGAATCCTGATACGGAGATATACTTCATAACCGGAGAGGATGCGTTTTGCGACCTGCTCACGTGGCATAGATACAGAAGTCTTGTAAGAAAAACGGTTTTTCTTGTTGCCCCCAGACTGAAAAAGGGACCGCGAAGAATTCCGGAAATCCCCTTTTTGAGATACAGATTCATCAATTCCCCCCTGATGGAGATATCTTCTTCACGCATAAGAAATTGTTTTTTGGAGGGAAAGACTGTAAAATATTTAGTTCCCGACAGGGTTATTGAATATGCGAGGAGGCACGGTCTGTATGGATTATGAACAGATAAAGTCCGATATAGAGAATATCCGGAAAAAGGCCTTTGAAGAGCTGGATATCCTGACAGATACAAACGGCCTGGAGAACTGGAAGACGGAATATCTTGGAAGGAAAGGCGAAATAAACGGTCTTTTCTCCCGTCTCGCGGAATTCTCCACAGAGGAAAAAAGAAAGATCGGAGCGGAGATTAACGACCTGAAAAACAATCTTCTCGGCATTTATGAAGAAAGGAAAACAAGACTGGGCAGAAAAACCGGGAAGATAATAAATCTCTCCTTCCCGGGCAGAAATCCGAGGTTCGGGGCACTTCATCCTGTAACGCTGGTTACCAGGGAAATGACGGCAATTTTTTCAGAGATGGGATTCGGAATTGTTGCCGGACCCGAGATAGAGACCGACTATTACAATTTTGAGGCGCTCAACATACCCGCGGAACATCCTTCAAAGGATGTGTGGGATACATTCTACGTGAGTGAAAAAGAAAAAGTCGTGCTGAGAACACACACCAGTCCGGTACAGGTAAGAATAATGGAAAAGACGTCCCCGCCATTCAGAATAGTTGCTGTGGGGAAATGTTTCAGGAGAGATGATGTAGATTCCACCCACAGCCCGGTCTTCCACCAGATGGAAGGATTGATGGTTGACGAAGGGATAAATTTTTCGCACCTCAAGGGGATACTTACACATTTCATAACCAGGATGTTCGGTGACAGCGTGAAGGTGAAATTCACCCCGTCTTTTTTCCCTTTCACGGAACCGAGCGCCGAGGTGAGCATGTCCTGCAACATCTGCAAGGGCAAGGGATGTTCAACGTGCCATGATAACGGATATATAGAAATCCTCGGTTGCGGCATGGTCCATCCGCAGGTGTTCAGGAACGTGGGTTATGATACGAACAGGTTCACGGGTTTTGCTTTCGGCATGGGTATTGAGCGACTGGCAATCATAAAATTCGGCATCACGGACATAAGGTATTTTTTCCAGAACGACATAAGATTTATCAGGCAATTTTCGTAAGAAAGGGATTTTCCGTCACCGTTTCTCCACCCTGTACGGGGAGAAATCGGATACGGTGAAAAGGAAGGAGGATCTCCGAATTGAGATACTCGTACAAACTGATATCAAGATACATTGACGGGCCTGTGGATAGAAAAGACCTGATCGGGTATTTTGAAATGCTCGGCCTGAATCCGGTGATAACGGAAGACGCAAAGGAAGATATCATATTTGAACTTGAGACTCCGGCAAACCGGGGTGATCTGTTGAGTCTGACCGGAGTTGCGAGGGAAATCATGCCTTTTATCGCACACTCCCTGAAAATGCCTGAAAGCGGGTTCAAAGAGACACTTTCTGAAAAACTTCCCGTGAGGATTGAAAACGAAAATGACTGTTTCTATTACTCCTGCAGGCTTATAAAAAATATAAGCACGGCAGGTCATCCCGGATGGCTGAGGGAGAGCATTGAGAAACTCGGCTACAGGAGCAGTTTGAACGTTGTTGATATATCAAATTTTGTTATGGCCGAGATAGGACAGCCCCTTCATATGTTTGACCTTGACAAGATTGAGGGGGGGGTAGAGGTGAGACGGGCCAGGAAAGGTGAAATACTCATAACGATAGACGGCAGGAAGAGGGATCTTGACGAGAGTGTCCTGGTAATAGCCGACTCAAGAAAGGTTGTGGCACTTGCAGGTATTATGGGAGGCGAGAATTCGGAGGTTACGCAAGGTACGAAAAACATCCTGATAGAAAGCGCTGTTTTCAATCCGGTAATCGTCCGCAGGGGAAGCAGAAAGCTGGGGCTTGCCACTGAATCATCTGCGCGTTTCGAAAGGGGGATAGACAGGGATTGTTCCGAGGAAGGCATGGTTCGGGCAACCTTCTTGACACGTGAAATATGCAAGGGAGAAATAGGGTCCCTGTCTGAAGAAGGAGGCAGGGATGAGGAATCGCCCTGCATTGATCTTGATATGGCCCGGGTTAACAGCCTTTCCGGAATCAAAGTGGAAGGAAAGTTCATAAAGAAAACTCTGAATAAGCTGAACTTTGAAGTGAAGAAGAAAGGCGCATCCTATGTTGTGAAGCCCCCGGTTTACAGAAAAGACATAAGGGATGACGTTGACGTCATTGAAGAGATCGTAAAATACAGGCAATATTCCGAAATCCCCTCTTCAATCCCTGTTTCCTCGATAACCCCCACCCCTTCTTCCGCCGAGGTTGAAACCATGGAGCACATCAGGGATGTTGCGGTAAGACTCGGATTCACGGAGGTTGTGAATCTGGGAATTACATCAAGGGGCAATGCTGATATTTCCGGCGCAGACTCTCCGGTTGAGATAGAAAACCCGCTTTCCGCCAGCCTGGGGTTTTTGCGAACCAGTCTGATACCGGAGATGATGGAAGTGGCGGTATTCAATATCAACCATGAAGTGAAGAGTTTTGATATATTTGAACTCGGGAAGGTTTTTTACCGAAAAGAAGGTTCGTTCGGCGAAGAGTGCAGATTGTCTTTCCTGTCAGTCAACTCGGGAGATTTCTTCGTTATGAAGGGCAACATTGAAAAATTGCTTGAGAAAAGCGGTATCAGGAACATGGATTACAGGGTGCAGCCGGGTATATTCTCCCCGGGTGCGAACCTCGGCATTTATTGCAGCGGTATTGAAATAGGGAATCTTTTTGTTCCGTCCGAAGAGATTAAGAATATATACAATTTGAAAACGGAGAATGTATATGCATGTGAGCTGTATATTGAAAAATTAATGGATAAGATATCCTTTGGTGGCATTTTCACAGAACCGGCAAAATTTCCTTCTTCCACCAGGGATTTTTCTTTCATTTTCCCGGAGGATATAGCGTGGAAGGATATTGAAGATGTCATTTTTTCACTCAATCTGCCGGTTGAAAAAATAGAATTTTTTGATTCCTACAGAGGAGATAATATTCCTGAACAAAGCATAAGCGTGGCTTTTTCAGTCATTTTCAGGTCCCAGTCAAAAACCCTGGAGTCTGAAGAGGTGTCGGAATTCTCACAGAGAATCATAGACGGCATTTATTCCAATCTAAAAGGGAAACTGCGGGGTGGAAGTGGAGATTCTTGACATATTCGGAAAGAAGTATCAGATACAATCAGGACTTACTTCGGAAGAGATAGAGAGGATAAACAGGGATATCATAAGACGGATGAAAACGCTTGCAATGGAATATCCGGCTCTCGACAGGATAGATACGCTGATTCTGTATATTATTGAGTTAAACGAGAAGATCGTTGGTATGGAAAAGAAGACAAAGAAAGAAAAGGAGAACCTGGAAAGAATCAGAAGCAAGATAGACTTCCTTGAGACAAAAATCAAAGAAGAGATAAAAAATCTTGACAAACGTAATACAGTATCATAAAATTTATATTCTTAACGTTATTTGAGGGGAAATGACGGATTGCGGGGTGGAGCAGTGGTAGCTCGCCAGGCCCATAACCTGGAGGTCGGCCGTTCAAATCGGTCCCCCGCAACTCATTTTCCTGAAGGGGATAAGTTTTTTGGATAAAATCCAAGAGGTGTAAAGGTGAAAATAGGCGGAAGAAGAGCACTGTCCGTTGATATCGGGAGTACCAGGATAAGGGTGTGTGATATTGAAAGTTCGGGATACAGAGCGAGAATCAGTTACTATGATGAATTAGGTATTCCGGTCTCTCCGGAAGAGAGAGACGATTTCGTAAGAACAGAGGGCAAGAATTTCATAAAGAGCCAGCCGTCAAAAACATTTTATACCTCTTTACCTGGCAGGGGCGTGCTGGTCAGGACACTGACCGTCCCCAAGGTCCCGATCAAGAAACTCAGGGATATACTGAAATATGAAGTTCAGCAGCAGATACCTTTTCCGCTCGAGATGGTTGAGTGGAAATTCCAGATTTTGAGTGAAACTCCCCAGAGTTACAACATCCTGCTGGGAGCGGTGAAAAAAGACCTTATCAGCGATTTCCTGTCGCGTCTTCACGGCCTCGGCATAGACCCGCTGTTTCTTGATACGGATATGTTCGCAATTCTTAACTCATTTATTTTTTCCTCGCAGTTCTCGCAGGAGAAATGCCAGGCGATTCTGGAAATAGGTGCGACTTCCTCAAACCTGATTATCAACCACAAGGAGAAACTTCTTATTCGTTCTCTGACCACCTCAGGGGATACCATAACAAACGCTATAGCCGAAGCAAATTCATTATCTTTTGCCGAAGCGGAAGGGAAAAAAATTGCAGGGGGGATGGAGATGCCTGTTGTCACCCCCAATGTTGAAAACCTGCATACGGAAATACAGAATTCAATAGACTACTGGCGCTTTACCCAGAAGGGCCCCGAGGTTGAGGAGATTTATCTCTGCGGTCAAAGTGTTTTATTGAAAGGCTTCAGGGAATTCCTGCAGGCAAAAGCCAGGATAAATACGTACTACTTTGCCCCTTTTTCAAATTTTGAGATTGATGAAGAATATGCCGAGTTAAGGAAAAGGGAAATAGAATTTACCGTCCTTAGCGGCATTGCTCTCAGGAGAATCGCAAGGACCTTCATAAATCTTAATATACTTCCAGAAGAGATAGAAAGAGTACGTGAATTCAGGCACAACCGCCCGTACATTTACCTTTCTGCCATCATGGCAGGACTCATAGCAATAACCCCGGCGCTTTTTTTCAACCAGGAAAAGGCGATGCTTAACGGGATATTGAACGAGATAGAACTTTCTCTGCAGCAATACGACAAGTACAAACCGGAAGTGGATAAACTGAAAGGTGATATAGGGAGTATCAAGGGGCAGGTTGGTACCATCCAGGGCATAATTGACGAAAAGAACGTCTGGTTGAAACGCGTGCTTGCTCTGGGGAATTCTCTTCCGAGCAGCAGGATATACATAGTTTCGTTTTCACCGGGGAAAGGACAGGCGGCTGCCGTATCTCCCGTTGCCGCTGCGCAACCGCAAATGGCTCCGGAAGGAGCTATGCCTCCCGGCGCCAGACCCCCAGGTATGGAACAGCCACCGGGGGCACCGGCTGGCGGTATGCCACCCCCGGGCGCTCCCGGAGCCGAAGCGCCGCCTCAGCCTGCCGGGCAGCAACAGCCCTCTGCAGAAATCAATGTAGAGGCAGAAAAGACTTTTACCATAAATGGAGAGATTATCATAACCGATATAAAAACCGCGTTCAGCGATTTCAAGGCATTTGTCACCGAGTTGTCCAAACTGTCATTTGTTCAGGCAGTTACCATAAATTCATGCGAAGTGAGTCCGGAGAATGAAAAACTGCTGTTTTCATTGTTCATGGAACTGAAATGAAAAAGATAAAAAGCATTCTTAAGAAATATTCACTCTTGTTTTCGCTGATACTGGTTATAGGGATTATGATTGCCGGGTATTACCTGAATAAGAATATGCGGATGGAGATAAAGAAGATTGAAGATGAAATAAAAACAAAACACGAACAGGTCACCAAGTATGAAAAAGAAAAAGGTGAAGCGCCGTCCCCCGCTCTTATAGCGTCGCTGACGATGGAGAAGAAACAACTGGAGCGCGAATTTGATTTTCTAATGAATAACTTTTCAACCACAACTCCCATAGTCCCTGAATTCACCCTGTATCCTTCTGTGGAATTCAAGGAATTTCTGTATTTTTCCCAGGACCGTCTGTATAAAAGAGCGAGCAAGAGGAAGGTGCAACTTCCCCTTGCCCTGGGCTTTCCCACAACCGGTCTTTCTCCACAGGATCAGATTCCCACGCTGACGTTGCAATTTGAGGTGGTTAACGACCTTGTCAATCTTATTGTTGACTCGGGGGTTACAATGGTTGAGAGCATTACGCCGGGCGTGCCGCAGCAGGTGGCTTTTTACCAGGTACTTCCCCTGAAACTGGGGATAGCTGGAACAAGCAACGAAATTGTAAGATTCCTGAAATATATTGAAAATCCGTCGTCATATTTTCTGCTCAAGAATTTTTCTGTGAAAAAGGAAAGCAATCTCTTCAGAGTGGCAATGGGGATTGACGCTGTGATCATAAAGAGAACGGAAGAGGAAAAGGGGTCTCAGGGATGAAGACGGGAGACAGGAAAACGAGAGCGTACGCGATGAGAGAAGAGAGGAGAAAACACCTTCTGAAATTCATTGAGAAGAAGAAAGCAAGAATCATCTCTCATGTCAAAGAAGAGATTCCTTTGATGGAAAACAGGAAGGGCGTTCCGAATCTGAAAAGAGAGGTAAAGCCAAAGGAATTTGACAGGACATATATTAACGGCAGCAGCAGGAGAAAAAAACGGAGAGAGAAGCTGCTGGAGCTTTCCCTGTCAAAAGAAGAGTTGAAGAAGGATTTCGCCGTTGCCGCCCTGGAAGAAAAGCAGAAGAGGCAGGATGAAAGAAAGAAGGAAAGAGAAGAAAAAATTGCTCTGAAGAGAGCGGAAGCAAGTCGCAGGGCAGCTGAAAGAAACAGCAGGAAACTGGAAGAACTGAAGAAAAGGGAAGAACTGGCCGCCCTGAGAAAGAAGGCGAAGGAAGAAGAGGTTATTCGGAAAGGCGGAAGACCGCAAATTCCCCCTGAGAAGAATGTCAAACCAGAACCTCCTCAGGTACCTGCAGAAGCAAGAATCCATCCATCCATAAATACAAAGGAAGAACTGTTGTCTTTTCTGAAATCAAAAAAAGAGAAGCAGGCTCTTGAATATAACCAGAGATTAATCAGAAAGCAAGCGGTTCTTGCCGAGAAAAGACTGTCCGCTGTTCGTAAAAAAGAGGAACGGCAGAAACAGAAGTTTGAGGCGACCAGAAAGAAGGAAGAAGCATCAGTACGGAAAGCAGGGAAACCCGTAACCGTTCCCCTTACAGCTCATGAACGTCCTCAGGTGCCGGTCAATAAGAGAAAAGAGGAACTCCTGGAGTTTATCCGTGGAAGGAAACTTCTAAATGAACAGCGCAGGGAGAGCAAGGTTCTCCTCAAGGAGGTTTCAGCAGGAAGGCGTGTTGGCGTGGAAGAGAAGCCGGGAATTGCGGAAATCCCTGCGATAATACCCGCGGTTCCGATGGACAGAAAGACCGCATCGTATCTGTCAGGGTTAACCGGGGAAGCAAAGAGAATAGATACGGTTGAAGCAAGGAATGCCGTTGTAAAATCGGTGGATTCGTCCAGGAAATTTATCGCCGGTTTCAGCAGGAAGGCAATAGCTCCCGCAAAGGTTCCCGTTGCGCAGGCAAGGAAACTCGTTGCGAAATACAAGGAACCTTTCCTGCTCGTTCCTTTCATAAGAAGGAATGCATTCAGATTTGTATTTCTGATACTGCTTATGGCGTGGCTGGCCGAAATGTTCTTGCTGGTCAGAAAATTTCAGAATCCTCAACAGCGGCTCGCGGGGATAGTCGGAGAGGAGGTATTTACCAGCAAGTCTCCGGAAGAAGTAACCATGCCGGAAAAAGTTCCCGTTCCGGAACAGATGAGTATATCGTACAAACCGGAAAGAATTGATATTGAAGGGAAGAGAGACCCGTTTTCTCCGGGACGTCTGACCATGAAGGTGCTTAACAGGCCTGCGCCTACCAACATAGTTCTTGCGCCTAAACCCGAGATTATTTCCATATTAAGACCCAGGGTTGTGAGCATAATAAAAGAAGAGAAACAGATGGAACCCGAAAAAGTCTCTTCTGTTTCCAAGCCGCAAACGCCTTCCTATCAGACGATATTGAAAGCATCTCCCAGATCTGAAGTGGCGTCACAACCCATTACACCTCTGGAGAAAGTAAGCAAGCCGGAAGTCTCTCCTTTGATTGTTCCCGAAAAACGCTGCGATCTTATATACAGGGGGAGAATTCTCATAGAGGGGGTTGAATATCTGTTCATAGAGGGACAACAGAAAACTTACAGGGTGACTGTTGGAGATGTTGTTGAAGGATTCAGAATATTAAGAAAAGATGCGAACAAGGTATATCTTTCCAAGGAAGGGATATTATATGAAATCAATCTTGATTGATGCATCTGAAAACTTGATTCCATGCAAACCGGGAGGTATCATAAAAGAGGAGGAGATAAAATGAAAAGGATGACTTACCTGTGTATTATCTTCTGTTTGGTAATATCCATTGCCGGATGGCTGGGTGCGCAGACGCAAAACAGGTCGGACCTGGATGTAATGTACATGCAGGCGATAAACAATTATTATGCCAAGAATTATTCTGAAGCAATCTCCATCTTCAAGTCAATACAGGGGATTGATCCTAATTACAGGGCAAGCCAGGTGCAGAGGTATGTAAGGGTTGCTGAAACGCAACTCGGCAAGACCGGAACCACCGAGACTTTCAAACCTGGCGAACAGAAAAAGAACGATGTTGAGATAATAAAAGAAGGGGAGTTTGAAACCTTCGCAAAGGCTTCCCAGAAAGTACTGCTGGATACCTACCAGTACCTTCAGGATATGGAGGCAAGGTACAAGATAGCGAGTTTTGAGATGCTGGAGCCGGATTCAACCCTTACAATGGCAAAAAAGGCCTATGAGGAAAATCAGTTTGCCGAGGCAATGCGCCTTGCAAACAAAGCGCGTACCCAGGTGGAACAGATTGTGCAGAAAAAATCCGACATTGAAAAACCTCTTCTCGGGGCCATAGGAGAGACGCCAGTCACGCTGGAATTGAACGGCATGGATCTGGAACAGGCGCTTAAATTAATCTATGACCTTACCGGTGCGAATATAATCCTGAGCAAAGGCATAACAGGCAGGGTGACCATAAACGTGAAGGATCTTCCCCTGCAGAAAGTCCTTGACCTGATATGCGAGGCAAATAAACTGAAATACCTTGAAGAAGATAAGGTTATCAAGATAATGACCGAGTCGGAATATGATACAAGAGCGAAGGCGGTAAAGGAACAGAGCAGGAGGGTATTCAATATTTTTTACGGAGACGCCGCTCTTATTGCCAAATCCCTGAGAGAAACCTTCAAGATAAATACCATTGTCCATGACCCCAGGACCAATTCCATCGTTGTTGATGTATTCAACCCCATATTGCTTCAACAGATACAGGACGTAATATCCTCGCTTGATATGCCTATCTCCCAGGTTCTCCTTGAAGCCAGAATTGTTGAGGTAGCGGCGTCCGGGGAAAGCCTCTTCTCTATTGACTGGCTGTTGAGTTCACGATTGATTGAAAGCATAGATGCTACCCTTACCGGCCCGCGTTTCGGGGTTAATCCTGCATTTACTCCGGGCATAAGCTCAAGTTTACCCGCTGGTTTTTCCTTCGGTTTGACAAACAAGGATGTAAATACGCTGGTCAGCGCACTTGCTACCAGGGGAGAGGTCAAATTGATACAGTCGCCGAAGGTTATGTGTCTTAACGGAACAACGGCGATAATCAGGGTCGTTCAGAATTTTCCGTACATCATACCCGAGTTTGAGCAGACGTACAACCCGACTTCCGGAGCTATAACAGGGAGCCGTCAGACGGTCGCCGTATACGAGGAGGATGTGGGTACGGAATTTGAAGTTACCCCCATTATCCAGAGAAACAGGACAGTTTTTCTGACATTAAACATATATGACTCCCGCCTTGTGGAGGTGAAGAAACTGAGCGCGGTCGCCGCAGGCCTCAATTACGAAACGGAGCAGCCGATAATATCAACAAGAGAGACAACCCAGAACGTTACATTATTTGACGGGCAGACACTTGTCGTGGGAGGTATGATACAGAACCGGGAGGAAAAGTCCGAAACAGGGGTTCCCTTCCTGAGCAAGATACCGCTGCTGGGATATCTTTTCAAAAAACCTTCATATAAAAAATCCACCGGTGAACTGTTATTGTTCCTTACTCCCTATATTGTCACAACTTATGAAGAGGCCGATACCTTAAGCAAGCCGGATTTGAAAAAGAGTGAACATGAGGTGGATGCAGGGATACTGGAAAAGTTTTAGATATTTAAGATTAAACCCGAGACGGGTAAAATAAGTCTAAAGTATAAAGGATAGAAGCAGGACATGAGAAGGAGAAGAGGGGGTGTTCACAATGAAAAATAGGAAAAGAACAGTATTTGCGGTACTCACAGGTATTTTTCTTCTCTCAATCACGATGCTGAATGCGCAGACGTCTGTTACCAGCAGGTCAAGGTCTTCCTCGTCTTCCAGCACTTTCCGTAAGGATGAAAAGGACAAGGAGGAGCGCAAGGGGGCGGTGCGGGATTTTGTGATGGCCGTCATAGGTGGGATGCTCAGGCATCCTGACCCTACCATCAGGAAACAGGCCATCCAGGCAATATCAATGGGTATGGTCGGGGATGAAGGGACAAGCGGTTCTTCAAACGAGGGTGGGGTAAGAAACCTTTTCTCGGTTTCACGCGAGGGCAGCGGGAGCAGTAATGATGAAACCTCAACAGGTGTAGGCGGTGCAGTTTTCATCCCGGACCTTTATGTTCTCCTGTCCGACCCGGACCCTGAAGTCAGGGATATTGCGTCGGTGGGACTTGATATGATTTTCCAGACAGATTCAACCCTGCTGCGGTTTATGAGCGACCCGGAGCCGCTTATAAGAAAATACGCCACGCAAATTTTTGCCAAGAAGAGTATTTCGCAATCAGATACGCAAACCAGTGCCAGCGCTCAGGAACAACTTGGGGCTGTCAGGGACCTTCTTGCTCTCAGAACCATGCTGGTGCGGCTGAAGTACGAGAAGGAACCTGATGTGAGGAAAACCATAACGGATACACTTGACTGGTATGTGAAATACGGCGGGGACACGCGGAACACAGGTTCAAGAGAAAGGGGCAGTTCCATGTTTGGCGTGGAGGCCTCCATGGCCATCCAGTACCTTAACGACCCTGACCCGGAGATAAGGAAGCAGGCAATCAAGACCATTGCCGCGAGGGAAACAACGGACGATATGCTGGTAAAACTCATGGAACGGCTCAGGGTGGAGAAGGACGAAGGGGTCAGGACGGAATTGCAGACCGCGCTTGACACCATACGCAACCGTCAGACCTATGATATTGAAGGGCGGGGCGGTGGCGGTGGCGGTGCCGGTCTTCCTCAGGGGGCAATACGTTAGGTTCTGCTTCAACCTTACGATGAAAAAAAAATTCTTTATCACTGTTTGGCTGTTATTTTTGAGTCTTTTTTCAAGACCATGCTTTCCAAGGGATTTTATTCTTAACTTCAACAACGTAGATATAAAGACATTCATAAAGTTCGTTGGAGAATATACCAGGGAAAACTATGTCATAGACCCCAATGTAAGGGGCAATATAACCATATATTCAAACAGCAGTATCTCCGTTGAAGAAATAAATGCCATTTTCAAGTCAATCCTGAACCTTTACGGTTTTTCCGTCGTAAAGGAAGGCTCAATATCAAAAATCATCCCTTCCACGGAAGCACGCCTGCGTGTGCGTGAAATCAATGTTGGACCTGTTCCTGAAGGGAAAATGGAAGATTTCCTGATCCAGATAATCCCTCTTAAATACTATCCCCCTGACGTCCTTTCTCAGATACTTGCATCCTACATAACGAAAAGCGGGCAGATTAGCGTTGACAGCCGGACCAATACTCTGGTTGTTTCGGATATCGGCAGTAGTGTGTCAAAAATACAGGATATCGTTTCAAAGATTGACGTTCCAAGTCCTCCGGGCAGGGAAGTTCTGAAGATTTACAAACTTGAAAACGCAGACGCCGAGGATGTTGCCAAGATACTCACGCAGCTTCTTGCCCGGCCCAGGCAGGGGGTCAGGAGAGGGGAAACTCCTGCCATCCAGCCTTCCGTGGTCGCGTCAAAATCCACAAATTCCCTCATCATAAATGCCGACCCGGATGATTTTGCCAATATTGAGAACATAATCAAGGAACTTGATGTCCTGACAAATCAGGTTCTCATAGAAGCGTTGATTGCGGAGGTTTCATATGAAACGTCGCGGGAAATGGGTATAGAGTGGGCTGTAACAGACAAGTTTGACGAGGACAGGTATACCGGCGGCGCAGGAACTAATTTCGGGAAACTGGAATCTTATGCTACGACGGGCGTGCCGCCCGAAGGGCTTTCTTTGGGTATTATCAAGGGAGAGCTGACGTATCCTCTAACCGTGGGTGCCCTCATTAACCTTTACGCCAAAGATACGCATTTCAATATCCTGTCAACACCGCAGATAATGACTGCGGATAACCAGGAAGCAACGATAAACGTAAGCGAGAATATTCCCTACCTGAAGGAAACAAGATTCATATCAACCACTTCCGGGACAACGGGCGACACGATAAAAAGTTATGACTACAAGGATGTTGGCATAACGCTCAAGATAACTCCCCAGATAAGCCAGGACAAATACGTCCGTTTGAAGATATCCCAGGAAGTGACAAAAGTCATAGAGGGAAGCACCCCCGAGGCTCCCACGACTGCGAAACGTTCCGTGGACACGACGCTCATAGTTCCCAATAAAAGGACAATAATTCTCGGCGGACTTGTGAGAGATGACACCGAGAATACGGTCAAGAAGGTCCCTTTCTTCGGTGATATCCCGCTGATTGGCAGACTGTTTCGGTCCAACTCAAAAAAGTCAATTAAAACGAATCTCCTTATTTTCATTACCCCTCATATCATGACCTCGTTTGAAGAAGCGGAAGCGATGAAGAAAGAAAAGGAAAAGCTTCTCGGAGAAGTTGCAAAGTAAGATGGAAAAAAAATCTATTTTGTGGATAGAAAATCCTGAAGAGATGGTAGATCCGGAACTGTTGTCTCTCTTCCCCTTCGCGTTCCTTAAAAAAAACTGTCTGCTCCCCCTTAAAAACCCTCAGGGCGAAATCATTGTCGTGACGGATGACCTGCTGAAAACGGACATCGGCGAAATCAGGACAAAGATAAACAGAGAAATAAAGATTGCCCGCGCTTCAAGCGAAAGCATACAGAGATGCCTGGATAAGTATTACTACCATCCAAGTTCCTCCCAGAAGGTGATAGACGACCTCAATTCGGAGGAGATGGTGCATCTGGAAGAAGATATTGATGTTGAACACATGAATCTTCTGGATCTTGCAAACAAAGCCCCGGTCATACGGCTTGTCAATCAAATACTTTACAGGGCGATGTCCATGAGGGCAAGCGATATTCACATCCAGGTTGGCGAATCCGAGCTCAAGGTCAGATACAGGGTGGACGGGGTTCTGCATGACATATTCGTTCTCCCGAGAAAGTACCACCCTGCCATCGTGACAAGGATCAAGATAATCTCAAATCTGGATATTGCGGAAAAAAGGATTCCCCAGGATGGGCGGACTTCAATCATGACTGATAACAAGAAGATTGATATAAGAGTTTCAATAATTCCAACGTTCTTTGGGGAATCCGTTGTCTTGAGACTGCTGGACAGAAGCACGTTTCTGTTCAGTCTCACCGAGCTTGGTTTTTCAAAGGAGAATTATGAAAACTTCAACAGGTTGATACACCTTGACCACGGCATAATACTTCTCACGGGGCCAACTGGCAGCGGAAAAACAACAACGCTGTACGCCGCCCTTTCAAAAATAAATAATCCGGGCACAAATATAATTACGCTTGAGGATCCCGTTGAATATAACATTGAAGGAATAAATCAGATTCAGGTAAATCCCAAGGTTGGGTTAACCTTTGCCAACGGGCTGAGATCAATTCTCAGGCATGACCCGAATATCATCATGGTGGGAGAAATACGTGACAGGGAAACCGCCGAGATGGCAATACAGGCATCTCTAACGGGACATCTTGTTTTCAGCACATTGCACACGAATGATTCCACAAGCGCGGTTATAAGACTGATAGACATGGGAATTGAACCATATCTCATTGCCTCTTCCCTTGTGGCTGTGATGGCCCAGAGGTTAATAAGACTTAACTGTCCAGAATGTTCGGAAGAGACCAAACCTGCCGTCAAACAATTGGAACAGGTTTTTCTCGGGGAAGAAGACCTGAGTGAAACGAAGTACAGGGAGGGCAGAGGATGCAGCAAGTGTTTCAATGAAGGTTATTATGGGAGGAAAGGGATTTTTGAACTGCTGTTTATTGATGACGATATACGGAATATGATATCCGGGAGGATATCCACCGCAGAAATAAAAAAGTTAGCCCTGAAAAAAAAGCTGATTACACTGAGAATGGACGGTGCAGCCAAGATAAAAGAGGGTTTGACAACCATTTCCGAAGTGTTGAGGGTTACGCAGGAAGTCTGAAATAATTTATCGTGCCCGGTGGTGTAACGGTAACACACCGGCCTTTGGAGCCGATGTTCGAGGTTCAAATCCTCGCCGGGCAGTAGTTTTGCCCGCTTCATCTCACTCGTGGTTCCTGCGATGTGAAAACATCAAAGGGCAGCAGAATATCTGAAAGGAGCCCGATGGAATCCAATCTGGCAGTAATCATACTGGCTGCAGGGCAGGGGAAACGTCTCGGAGGAGAATCCCAGAAGGTGGTAAAAAAAATTTTTGATAAACCCATTCTTTTGTATCTGATCAGCACGATTGAAAAACTTTCCCACGACCGGATAATCGTGGTTGTCGGGTTCGGAAAGGAAGAGGTGTTTGAACAACTCAGGGGCAGGGATGTGGAGTATGTTGAGCAAGAAATCCTCCGGGGCACGGGAGACGCCGTTCTGCAGACAAGGGGCATATTGGAAGGGTACAAGGGAAATATTTTGATTCTCTGCGGCGATGTGCCTTTCATAACATTGAATACCTTGAAGAATCTTGTTGCGAAGCACGCAGAAGACAGAAACTGCGGAACGATACTCACCTTTGTTTTAGACAACCCTGTGGGTTATGGTAGAATAAAAAGAGATAGTTCGGGCAGCGTTGTTTCAATCGTGGAAGAACCAAATGCAACGGAAATGGAGAGGAGAATAAAGGAAGTCAATGCAGGCATATATGTATTTGAAAAGAAAATACTTTTTTCTGCGCTGGAAAAGGTTTTGCCTGATAGGGTGAAGAAGGAATACTATCTTACCGATGTTGTTGAAATACTTTCCTCGCAGGGGAGGAAAATCGGGGTATACACTACAATGAAGGCGCAGGAGTGCATGGGCATAAACAATGTTCAGGATATTGAAAAGGCAAGACAATATTTACTGGGAAAAGAGGTTCTGGATCAATAGAACATTACATGTTCAAGATGGAAATTCATAATAAGGGAGATGATGATGAACAAATGTCTTGTGTTCTCAGGAAACGCCAATATTGAACTTTCTACAAAAATTGTTAAGCACCTGGGCAAAAAACTCGGGAAGATAAACATCTACAGATTTATGGACGGCGAGATATGTGTCAAGATAGAGGAGAATATAAGAGGAAAGGATATTTTCCTGATACAACCCACCTGTCCTCCTGTGAATGAAAACATTATGGAGCTTCTTATTACCCTTGATGCTTTCAGAAGGGCCTCTCCGGAGAGACTTACCGTGGTGCTGCCATACTATGGCTATGCCAGGCAGGACAGGAAAGACAGACCGCGTGTGCCTATCACGGCAAAACTTGTGGCAAACCTTCTTGTTTCAGCGGGTGCCAACAGGATATTGACGATGGACCTGCATGCCCCTCAGATACAGGGATTTTTTGACATTCCCGTGGATCATCTTTTTGCCGCTCCGGTTATCGTCAGTTATCTGAAAGAAAAGAATATGAAAAATCCTGTGGTTGTCGCCCCTGACGTCGGAGGAGTGAAAACTGCCAGGGCTTTTGCAAAACAGCTTTCTGCCAATCTTGCTATTGTTGATAAGAGGAGATTAGGCCCCGACCAGATAGAGACGGTGCATGTCATAGGGGAAGTAAAAAACCAGGAAGTGATAATAGTTGATGACCTTATTTCCACAGGAAGCACTCTTCTGGAAGCGGCTGAGAAACTTCGGGGTTATGGAGCTTCCGTAATATACGGTGCATGCACTCACGCCGTTTTCTCGGAAGAAACCGCAAAAAAACTTAACTCTCCGGTTTTCAAGGAAATAATAATAACCGACACAATTCCGACAGGCAAATTACCTGCCCGTTTTACCAAATTGTCAGTTGCGGGGTTACTCGCAGAAGCAATAAAGAGAATCCATCTGGAAACCTCAGTAAGTTCGCTCTTTATTTAACCCATTGTTGATTTCTTGCGGTGATTGGCTCTTTTAGAGCGCCATCGCAACTTTCTTTTCTTTCTTCTCATCTCTTCTTCGCTTTCTTAGCTGCTTTTTTCTTTTTCGGTGCCGCCTTCTTGGCTGCTTTTTTCTTTGCGCATTTCTTAGCCATTTTATCACCCCCTTTCATTATCAGGTTTTAATTATTTAAAAACATATTTTCATTTTTGTCAAATATTTTTTATAATAATAGAGGGGAAACTTAAATATCACATGAAATATCTCATAACAGGCGGCTGCGGGTTCATAGGATCGCATCTTGTAGGAAAAATCATTTCCGACAAGAATGAAGTTTCTGTCATAGACGATCTCTCAACAGGCAGTGTCAATAATGTCAGCGAGTTCATGGGGAAAAGCAATTTCCATCTTTTCATAGATACAATCATGAATTCCGCGCTGCTGGAAGAACTCATAAGAAGAAGTGATTTCGTTTTCCATCTTGCCGCTGTTGTAGGAGTGAAACGCGTGATGGAAAATCCCGTGGATTCAGTGATAATAAATGTTGAAGGCAGTTATAACGTTCTCAAGGTATGCGCCAGCCAGAATAAAAAAATATTTCTCGCATCCACATCGGAGGTCTACGGCAAGAATGAAAAGATTCCCTTCAAGGAAGATGCGGATATAATAATAGGAAACACAAAAAGGAAAAGATGGAGTTACGCCTGCACCAAGGCAATAGACGAATTTCTTGCGTTTGCTTTTCTGGAAGAGAAGAAACTGCCCGTAATAGTGGCGCGTTTCTTCAATACGGTTGGACCGCGACAGAGCGATAGATACGGCATGGTGATACCGAGATTCATAAAACAGGCATTGAACAATCTGCCGATAACCGTTTTCGGGAGCGGAGAGCAGACGAGATGTTTTGTGCATGTTGAAGATATAACTAAAGGCATAATGAAACTCATTGAGCATGACGAAGCGTACGGGGAAGTTTTCAATATGGGCAGTACCGAAGAAATTGCAATCAGAGACCTTGCCCATATGGTCAAGGAGGTTACAGGCAGTTCCTCCGAGATTGTATTCGTCAACCCGGAAACCGTCTATTCTTCAGGATTTGAAGATATGAACAGGCGTGTTCCGGATATTTCAAAAATCAGAAATCTTACAGGTTTTTCCCCACGGTTTTCCGTCAGAGACATAATAGCCGACTGCCTGGAGGATATCAAGAATTCGGGGCAGACGCAATGATATGAAAATCCAGATAAAGATGTTTCTGCTTCCAGTAATCCTTCTTGCCGGTTTTATCATAAGATGCATTTACCTTTATTATTTTAAAGATTCAGTTTTCTTCAATCCATTTCTGCTTGACGGGCACGACCAGAAAACCTTTATCCTCTGGGCACAGAATATACTGCAACACCCACGGCATGTTCAGGGCGATGCTTTTTATATGGCGCCTCTCTATTCCTATTTTCTCGCGGCGCTTTATTTTTTTTCCAGAGGGAGTCTCATAACCGTATCGCTGGTGCAGTTGCTTATGGATGTCAGCATATGTTTCCTTCTCTATTACATCGGCAGCAAAATTTACAATGAATGGACAGGGATTGCGGCTGCCTTCATCGCGTGTTTCTACAGGACGTCCGTAGTTTACGCCGCAACGGTTTTAAGCGATGGCCTTATATATTTTCTCTATATCATGTTCATGGCGATGGTCTGCTACGCGCTGCAAAAACAAAATTTTTCAAGGTGGTTCTTATGCGGGGTTGTTCTCGGCCTTGCCGCTCTTGCAAAACCGACCATAGCAATATTCCTGCCGTTTCTCTTGATCGGACTCTATCTGTATCCCGAAAGACAGTTTCTGCCGCACAGGATAAAACAGGGATTGCAGCCGGTAATCATACTTGTCATGCTTCTTGTTGTTTCGGGAATGACGATACTTCCAGTTACAATCAGAAACTATTGCGTGAGCGGAAAGTTTGTCCCCATATGCACCAACGGTCCGATAAACTGGCGCATAGGCAACAGTTCGGATTCCCTCGGGTTATTCCATTATCCAAAAGGGCAACTTCTCAGCCCTCTGACAGTCGCGTTCTGGAGGTTATTCTTCATAAAACTGCAACTGTTTTTTATCAGTTACGAATGGCCGCAAAACCTCAACGTTCATCTTATGGAAAAGATTATTCCGGCATTAAAACTGGCATTCGTTAAATTCGGTTTCATAGTTCCCGCAGGCATTGGCGGTCTTATCCTGCTTTTCAAAAACTGGAGGAAAAACTTCATCTTCATAACCTTTACGCTTTCCAACGTCCTGTGGGTAGTACTTTTTTTTGTCACGGACAGATACAGACTCCCCGCCGTGGGATGTTTTGCCGTTTGCGCTGCATATCTGATAGCGTGGAGCATTGAAAAAGTGAGACAGAAAAGACTCCTGCATCCCGTCTCTTTGTGGATCATTGCCGGCCTTTTTGCATTTTTTTTCAATGCGAAACCCGGGCCGCTTATTCCCGAAGGATCATATCGGGGTTTTGTGGGGTTGAGCATAAAAAACATACAGTATGACATGGAGCACAGGGATATGCAGAAAGCTCATAAGAAAGCCCTTGCATATTTCAAGATTGCACCCGCGGATTACCGTGCGAGTTTTCTCCTTGCATGCACTTTTCTTGAACAGGGAGACAGGGAGAACGGAAAACTGTTGCTCAACAGGACGCTGGAACTGAATCCCTTCTTCCAGCCGGCAAAAGACATCCTCTCCACCCTCTCTCCATAACTTCACGAACCGTAATGTCATCCTGAACCTGATTCAGGATCTATACTTTTTCACCTATCCTCTTGCATCCTTTCTTCAATCATGTTAAAATAATTCAAAACATCCTGAACATTACAATTCTTGTCATTGCGAGCGAAGCGTGGCAATTGATGTTTTTTATCATCCCGATGTTGTCTATCGGGACCAGTGATTCCTTCTATCAGGACCCAACCGCTTTTGTCATTGCGAGCGTTTTGTGCGTGGCAATCTCATGCTTTCCCTTGCATGCTTCCTTCACTCATGTTAAAATAATTCAAAACAAACTGAACAATGAAAACTTCAAACGCGGCGGACAAATTCATAGAGGCGATAGGCAATCTTGGTGAAAGCATAGGTTTGAATAGAACCGTGTGCCAGATATATGCGCTTCTTTACATCACACCAGAGGCGCTTTCTCCTGCCCAGATAGGAAGACTGCTCGGTATAAGCAAGGGTAACGTCAGTATAAACATGAAGAAACTTGAAGAATGGAATGCCGTAAAAAAAATCTGGCGAAAAGGTTATTCCAGGAGTTTTTACAATGCAAACGAAGATATGGAGGGTATTATTTTTGATAAATTGAAAACCGGGCTGGAGAAAAGAAGCAGATTGTTGGAAGAAGCAATATCGGGGATAAAAAAGTCCATGAAGACCTCGGGCGGAAATATGGACAAAAAGCTTGTGCGCCACTATTCCGAACGCATATCCAGGGTTGAGCGTCTTCTCAAGCAAGCCGAACTTTTCACAAAGAACATGGATGTGCTCAAATCCCTCCTCAAAAAATAACCCCGTGCTTGTCATTGCGAGGAGCGTTTTTTGCGACGCGGCAATCTCAACCTTTTGTCATCCTGAACTTGATTCAGGATCTCTGTAGCGGTCGGATTCATCCGACAAATGTAGCGGTTCATCCTCCTGCGCTCTCAGAAAAAAGTGAGCCACGGCAGGATAAAATTCATCGCACTCTAATCGGATATAATTATTCATAAGGGCCTCCTGGGAAGGGATGCCCTTTTTCATATTACCATTGCGAGTGCCGTGGCCCGTTCTGCGGGGTCTATTACGAAGCAATCCCTCCGGTCCGAGCCTTTTTGAAAGATTCGTCCAAATCATTTAGAATATATCAAATGATGAAATGATCACTTCAAAATGAATAGAAAATAATTTTGGAGTTTTGAACTGCGAGTCAAAGACGGGAACGCAAGAAGTGGTTCTCGAAACGGGGGTATACAATGATAAACACAATTGGCAGGCACGGAATGGGCTGGATTCCTGACTACCCGGACATAAGGGACTATACCAAAGACACAAAGGAAATAGAGGAAATGTTTGTGAACATAGGACGAAAAACAAAAAAGGCACTCCCCGGATTCGTTGACATTCGGGAATGGTGCTCACCCATTGATGACCAGGGTTCACTCGGTTCCTGCACAGCGCATGCGGGTGTTGGAATGATTGAATATTATGAAATGAGGGCTTTCGGGAAATTTACCAAGGCATCGCGACTTTTTCTCTATAAGGCAGCAAGGAATCTTATGAAGATGAAAGGGGATACGGGTGCTTTTCTAAGAACCACAATGGGGGCGATGGTTCTTTTTGGGTCTCCTCCCGAGGACTACTGGCAATACACCGACGATGAAGAAAAGTTTGATATTGAGCCACCCGCGTTCTGTTATGCCTTTGCGCAAAACTACCAGACAATAAAATACTTCAGACATGATACTTCGGGCATATCCAAAAACGGCCTGTTAGAACAGATAAAATTATATCTTGTGTCAGGACATCCGCCAATGTTTGGTTTTTCTGTTTACTCATCAATCAGGGAAGCGGAGAAAACGGGCAAGATCCCTTTCCCGTCGCAAAAAGAAAAAACACTTGGAGGACACGCTATTATGGCCGTTGGATATGACGACAGGATGAAAATAAAAAATCCGTATTCCAAGAGAGAGACAACCGGTGCATTGTTAATCCGCAATTCGTGGGGGGAAATCTGGGGTGAAAAAGGTTATGGATGGCTTCCTTACGATTATGTTCTTTCCGGCCTGGCACAGGATTTCTGGTCAGTATTAAAGAAGGAATGGATTGACACTGCCCAGTTTGAATGATAACCCTGATTCTCTTCTTTTCGCCCCGCCTCTTGACAACTTTGTTCAAATAGTTTAAAATAAATTGAACAATTTACATTGCATATTATGAATACAGCGAAAATAAAGCAGTATTTCCATTCTCATGGAATTATTCCGAGAAATACTCTGATTTTGTACGCTGCTCACATTATTAGCGCCTTGATTTCTCTTGTTTTCTTTGGGGTCTTGGCGCGGTATTTGGGCATTGTTAATTTTGGTCTTTTTTCTTATGTGTATGCCTTCATGACGGTTGGTCAGACCGTAGGTGCTTTTGGACTTGATATGCTTATGATAAGGGAAATATCAGGAGACATAAAGAATGCAATGTTTATTACCGGCAATACTGTGATACTTAAAATTGTTTTTTCCGTTATCACATTGCTTTTTGCTTTTTTGGTCATTCTATTTTTACCCGCAGAACCCTTAACAAAAAAGATTCTGCTATTATTTTCTCCATATATACTTCTTTCGAATATTAATCTCACACTATGGTATATCGGTGATGGATACCAGAAAATGGAATACAGGGGATTTTTCACAATAGCATATTATTGTTGCAGGACAGTTGGCGGATGGTTTGTTCTGAAATATTTGCCGGGTATGACTGCTCTGTTCGTTTTTCTTTTATCAATTGAATTATTTTTCTTGATTTTGAGTTTTTTATTTACCCGTCTATGTTTCGGAAAAATCAAATTGGAATTTAGAAAGGAAGTTTTGAAACGGATTGTTTATCTTTCCTTCCCGTTTGCAGTCAGCAGTATTCTCCTTATTTTTTTATTGCGTATGGATATCCTGCTTCTAAATGCATTGAAAGGTGAAGTTGCGGTTGGATTTTACAGTCCTGCTCAAAAACTTGTGGGCATGATTCTTCTATTTTCAAATGCATTTTGCGGCGCGGCTTATCCGGCAATGAGTCAATCCTCAAGAATTACAACGGACAGGGGATATGGCATTTTTGTTAGAGCAGTTAAACTTGTGTTTTTCGCAGGAGTACTATTTGCTTTTTTAACGACTCTGATTGCTGAACCTCTCATAAGAATAATTTTTGGGAGTGAGTATATACTTTCTATCAAGGTCCTGAAAATAATGGTCTGGATGTGCCCTTCGTTTTTTGCGGCTTCGCTCTTTTGGGTACTTTTTGCCGTTAAGAATTTTCAACACCTGACTACAATTGTCTGTTCCTGTGGAATTATAGTTTCTTTTGGACTGAACTTCTATCTCATAAAGAAGATGAGTTATCTGGGAAGTGCATTGGCAATGGTTCTATTCTCGTTTTTTTTGCTGATATTCAGTTTGGTAATATATTATGAAAAGAGAAATGAACTGTTTAATCTGTAACAAATCAGATCTCAAGGTTGTATACCGCGATAGAATGCATGGTGAAAGATTTTTTGTTTTTCAATGCAAAAAATGTCGGTTCATCTTCACCTATCCTATATTTTCGACAGAAGAACTATCGCGTTTCTATCCTCCGAATTACTATTCATTTGTCCCCAGACGGAGCAATTGTTTATTACCTGAGGGTAACACGCCCAAAAAGAAAATACGCAGAGAATTAAGAAAGCTTTTGCTCAAAGAGAAAAATTATTCTTTTGAAATAGAACAATCAGTTATCTCTTCCATGTTGCGCGTCTTTTTGCCAATCTACCGGTATCTTGCAACAGAAATATATCCCCGTAACAAAGATGGCGGGAGGTTGCTTGATATAGGTTGTGGTTGCGGAGAGTATCTGGTGTCTCTAAGAATGTTGCATTGGGATGTTTATGGTATAGACGTCAATAGGGAAGCAGCATTTTATGCGGGTAACAATTGTGGTTTGAAAGTCATTTGTGGGGAAATTTTTGACGCTGGTTTTCCGGGGGATTTTTTTGATGTTATCACGCTGCACCATACATTGGAACACGTATCTTCGTTATTGGAAACTCTGGAGGAGATAAGGCGTATCCTGAAAAAAGATGGTGAAATAATAATTACTGTTCCCAATATATGGAATTGGGAGAGAATACTTTTTGGGAGATTCTGGTGGGCATGGGATATCCCGAGGCATCTATGGCATTTTTCACCACTATCATTGGAAAGGCTTTTAAGAAAAACTGGATTCGAAAAAACAAAAGTATGTTATCAGGCAGATATGTATAATTTCCCCAAGAACATTAGAAATATGATGACTGACATTCTGCAAGATCAGGCTGGCCTAATGAATCTGTTATTTGAACAGGACAAACTGCGTTTTGTCACCAAATATTTCATGGCACCAATCGGGCTCATAGGGGCACTGCTTCGTGTTTCGGAACAATTCGTCGTTTTTGCCAGGAAGCGATGAGGGCATGAAATGGATTGGTTTCCCGAAGAGAGGGGAAAGGCATATGAGACTGACAAGACAGAATGTTTACTATTCAGTGGATAGACTTCTTTTTACACAACTCAGGGAAAAAAGAAGACAGAAAGGTTCTTTATATATTTTCTATGCCGCATGCAAAATAATAACAAATTTATTCATAAATTATTTGGAATACGTCTCTTTCAAAATGTTGAGATCCGGAATGATTTTTTCATTTCGGGGAGAGAAATTCCGGTATTTCTACAGTCTATACAAT
>Ga0209609_10000140_pt1 | contig 42141 bp, 41 predicted proteins | sample LakKivw325mmetaG_FD_184136 | JGI IMG/M metagenome (GOLD analysis project Ga0209609, IMG submission 184136) | Anoxic lake water microbial communities from Lake Kivu, Rwanda to study Microbial Dark Matter (Phase II) - Lake Kivu water 325m metaG... | ecosystem: Environmental > Aquatic > Freshwater... | reverse complement strand
AAGAATGGGAGTATTTCTTCTGAAGAGCATTCCGGACAACCATCTCCTGCGGAAAAAAAAGAACAAGTGCCGGAAAACGCTGAAACAGGTTATTCTTACAGCAGAAAAAGACCTTACATTCTCTTTCCTGAACGTAAACAGATTGTTGAGCCTGTTGCACCGCCGGAAGAAAATCTTGTCCCTGTCATACCTGTTACTCCAGCCGTCCCGGAAATTCCGCAAGAGACTTTCGGAACGGAAGAAACGGCCTCACTGGCAAAGAAAGATATCCCGGATAAAACTGAAACAATAGAAAAACCGGAGGCGGCCAAAAAGGCACCTGCTATTCCGCCTGAGACGATTTCACCTCTGGACAGGTGGAACGGGGAATGTCTGGTGTATCAGATAACATGGAACTCCATACGTTTCGCCAAAGGATTACTGGCCTGCAGGAAAACGAAGAACGCCTATGGAGAAGTCTTCCATATTGTCGGTCTCAGTGTCCCGGAAGAAAAGATGTCCGGCATCGGTATGGCGCTATACAGAATGGATGCCTTTATTGACACCAAGACTCTTCTTCCATACTATTACTACCAGTACCGCAAAATCAAGGAAAAAGAGGACATCCTTGATATACGATTTGAATGGAAGAACAGGTCTTATGTATCAAAATACAGGAAATTCAAAAGCGGCAAGATTTACAGCACCAAGGAAAATACCGTAAAACTGCCTGATGCTGCCTATGATGCAATATCCATTTTTTATGTCATACGAACCCTCAACCTGGAAAAACCTATATGTCTTAACATCCCCATAGCACTCAGGGATCTATGGGAATTGAGCATTCAGATAGTAGGGAAAAGAACTCAAAATGTGCTTAATATGGGCAAAAAGGAGGTTTATGTTCTCAGGCCGCAGGCGCAGAGCGACGAAGGGTTTTTCACGAAAGGCGCCATGGACCTCTGGATTACTGCAGACCAGAAAATGATACCCGTATATCTGGAAGGGAAGGTTTCCTTTGGAAAGGCAAGAATGTCGTTAATATCGGAAACCAGACTTGCACCAGAAACAACTTTCAGTGCAGAAACAATAGCTGATATTCTCAGCAGATTCAATTAGATGAAAATCCTTTCTATTGAAACAACTTCAGAGATGGCAAGCATTGCATTTCTTCAAGATGGTGACATAGTTTCCGAACATTCATTCAAAAACGCTGATATCGCTGGTATTCTTCTGGAATATACAGACAACATCCTGGAAAAGAGCAGATGCCCGGTGAACAACCTTGATCTCATAGTAGTATCCCGCGGTCCCGGCTTATGGACAGGGATAAGGTTGGGCATGGGAGTTGCAAAGGGACTTGCTGTTCCTTTTAAGACAGCCATATATTGCCTGGAAACGCCGGAGAGTCTTTTTTTTGGGCTCAAGGAAATGAAAGTTGCTGTCGCATGCGTAATAAATGCCTGCAGGGGTCAAGTACATTTTTCCAGCTTTGCCGGCAGGTTCAATTACAAAAGGCGTTACCCGCTAAAAATCATAAATTTCAACCAGCTCCATATGATCTGCAGTGGAAAAGGAATAATTCTTACGGGACCCGGAATTCCCGTAATACCAAAAAAAACAAGGGATTTAAAAACTGTCAAAATACTTTCAAGACAGCTATTGTATCCGAAAGCAAGCATGAACGCACTTCTGGCACTCGAGAAAATCAGAAGAAATATCCCTTCGCTGCCCCTGGAACCATTCTATGGTAGATGAAAATAGAATCAAGATATCATTCATAATTTCAGGCTCGGAGATTGGCGGAACAGAAAAAATGCTGCTTCTTATGACAGAAAGCATTACTCCTGAAAGATTCTATCCTCCAACTGTTTTTGCCATAAAAGGTTCCGGTAAATTCACGGAAGAACTGGAACACAAGAAAATCAAAACTTATGTATTTAATCTCAAAAAGAACCCTCTTGAATTTATAAGACTGCTTAGAACCGTCAAAAAAGAGTCCCCGGACATACTGCATTCATTTCTCTTCTACGGTAATTTGACAGGGAGGATAATCGGCAGGTTGCTGAAAATCAAGGTCGTCATTTCCTCACAGAGAAGTACTGATCCCTGGAGAAAGAAATATCACTGGTTTATAGATAGGGTTACAGCCAGATGGACAGATATCATAATTTCAAATTCACATGCAGGCAAGAAGGCCCTTACCGAAAATGCCGGAATAAGCGGCGAAAAAATAATCGTAATACCCAACGGCATAAGGATGGATAAATCAGGTTTTACGTATTCACGAAAAGATTTCGGAATAGAACCTTCGGAATATCTCGTTGGTACGGTAGGCAACCTTCGCAGTCCGAAAGGACATACCTATCTTATATCAGCAGCTCCCGCTATCCTCAAAGACTTCCCGGAAACAAGATTTGTAATAGTAGGGCAGGGGGAACTCAGACAAACGTTGGTCAACGAGACAAGAAAGGCAGGGATAGAGGACAGATTCATTTTTACGGGATTCATAAACAATGCCGCAGATATCATAGATTTATTTGATATTTTCGTTTTTCCGTCCTTGTGGGAAGGCTGTCCGGTTAGCCTTCTTGAGGCGATGGGAAAGGGGAAACCCTGTGTTGCGTTTTCGGTTGGCGATATACCACACATAATTGAAGATGGAGTAAGCGGACTGTTAATCCCTGTCAAGAATCACACGAAACTTGCCGGTGCAATAATATCACTGCTGAGAGACAGAGAGCAGCGCTACAACATGGGTGAAAATGCAAGAAAGCGGGTTAAAGAAATTTTCTCTCTCGAAATCATGATGAAAAAATATATTGCCGTATATACGGAAACTGTTGATTTTAAGAGAGAGAGAAGGTAAAATCTTACCTGAATTTCCATGAAGGAGTCTGAATGCAAAAAACCAAGAAACAAACAGTAGACTGGTTCAAATCAATCCTGGCAGCGGTGGCAATAGCTCTCCTTGTCAGGGCTTTTTTCATCGGTAATTTTAAGATTCCCACCACATCAATGGTACCAACCCTTGACGTGGGTGACAGGCTGCTCTCCAATGATATAATTTACAAGATAAGGGCACCCAGAAGAGGTGAGGTTGTCATTTTCAAGTATCCGGAAGAACCCAGGAGGGATTTTGTGAAAAGAATGGTGGGTTTGCCGGGGGAAAAAGTCATGCTGAAAAATGGCAGGATATACATAAACGGCAGACAGGTCAGTGACAAAAATATTGCGTCAAGATATTATTACAGCGACGGATATTACGGAAATGAGATCGAAATAGGGATTCCGGGAGAAAGTTATTTTGTTCTCGGAGACAACAGTATAAACAGCAAAGACAGCAGATACTGGGGTTTTGTCCCTGAAAAGAATCTGGTAGGAAAGGCTATATTCACATACTGGCCTCCGTGGCGTATGGGTTTCATTCACTGACCGGAATAGGTATGAAAATGCACAAGCAGAAAGAGAATGCAAATGTTGAAACAACCCACATAAAGATACAGGATTTGACCAGATTGAGAGAAACTGCCCGCGGGTTCAGACAGCTGCAGAAGGATATGGAGGAAAAACAATCACAAATAAAAGATTTGAAAGAGAGATACTTGAGGACCATCGCCGAATTTGACAATTACAAGAAGCGGACAGACAGGGAGAAACAGGAAATATACAGATTCGGAACGGAGAATCTTGTTTTGAAGCTGCTGCCATTTGATGAAATATTTGAAGAGGTCATAAAGCATATGGAAAACAGCCCATCCCTGGAGTCCATTCACAAGGGCCTTGAAATGTTGAAGAAGGAGTTCACCAGACTTCTTGATGGCATGGGAGTCAAAAAAATAGAGACAACCGGGAAAATATTCAACCATGAGTTTCATGAAGCGGAAGAAAGCGTGGAAACCAATAAATTTGAAGAAGGAACAATTATTCAAGAAGTGAGAAGCGGTTATCTATTCCACGATAAAATCCTGAGACCCGCCCTGGTAAAAGTGGCAAAGAGACCGGAATCCAGAATTACTAAAAATGATAAAGATCCTGTCCCCGGCAAAGATTAATCTTTTTCTGGAAATCGGAGGTCTGGGGAAGAAACTGCATAATCTCATGTCGTTGGTAGATATAGTGAGTCTGTACGATGAGATAAGAATTGAAGAATCAGTTACAACTGAAGTCCTCTTCCATTCAGAATGGACTATTCCAGCCGAAAACACGGTTACAAGAACTATTTCTCTTCTCAGGAGGATTTTCAACGTTAATAAGGGCGTACGCATAGAAATTCTAAAGAAAATACCTCCTGGAAGCGGATTGGGGGGCGGTAGTTCAAATGCTGCGTCCGTTTTAAGGGCGCTTCTGAAAATATGGAAAATTGATTTGGGTGAAAAGAGACTTACCCGCATAGCCAGCCTGGTAGGCAGTGACGTTCCCCTGTTCATCCAGGGAGGAAGATGCATTGTTGAAGGGACTGGCAATAAGATAGAAAAGAAAGGTGTCTCCGGTATGACACTGGCCTATTATCTTTCAATACCTCCCTTTTCTGTATCAACCCGGGAGGTCTATTCACGTTTAGATTCATTGAAAATAAAGGGCAATTTGACAGAAGCAAGGGAAAAAATTAAACTTTTGAATGAAGAAATTGAACTCAAGCATATGGAAAATATTGAAAAAATCATGCAAAACAGACTCGAAGAACCCTATTTTGATTTATATAATCAAGCAAAGGGGGTGAAAAGGCAACTGGAGCGGCACACGGGGAAAAAGTTTTTCGTCTCAGGAAGTGGGGGAGCCCTGTTTTCGGTTTTTCCAGACAGGAGAGATGCCGAGACAAGAACGTCTCTGTTCAACGCTAAAGGGTGGAAAAGTTGTATCGTAGAAAGTATCAAAACTTCTTAGAAAAGGGGGATACGATGCAGATCACAGAAACAAGAATTTCACTCGTAGGCAGACCCAACAGCAGATTGAGAGCATATGCCTCCGTAACTTTTGACGACGTTTTTGTCGTGAGGGACATACGCATCATAGAAGGGAAAAACGGTCTTTTTGTCGCTATGCCCAGTAAAAAAATGCAGAGGGATTGCCCAAAGTGTGGATTCAAAAACTCCGTATCAAATAAGTTCTGCGGTTCCTGCGGTAACGCTCTCAATCCGATTGATGAACAAGCTTTTTCACCATCCCAACAGCATCGGGATCTTGCCCATCCCATAAAAACAGAATTTCGTGATTATATCCAGGAAAAAGTTCTTGCTGAATACAAAAAGGAAGAAGAGAAGAAATAAAACCCCTGAAATATCTTCATTAAGTATTTAGAATGAAGGTCCTTGCAGAATTTTCGTAATGAATACCTATACATATACGGCACTTGATAAACAGGGAAAGAAGGTATCTGGCAGAATGAAAGGCGAAGATACCTCCCGGATCAAGAAAACACTGAAGGAGCAAGGACTTTACGTAATAAACATCTCCGAGAGAACTCCATATTTTCTCCCATTTTCCATTGTAATAAAAGAAGGTGAGATTGTTGTCGCGATAAGAGAATTGGCCACATTCGTAAGTTCCAAACTCCCGCTTGATGAATGCCTCACTGGAGTTGTTTCTCAGATGAAGGATGGAAAACTGAAAAAGGTTTTTGAGGAAATTCAAAAAAAAATACGGGAGGGCAAAAGTTTTTCTGAAGCGCTCAAGGACTTTCCTTCAATATTTTCGGATATGGTAATATCAATGGTACGGGCAGGAGAAGAAACCGGAACACTTGACAAAATTCTTCTCAGAATTTCAGATTTTCTGGAAAAAAGACAGTCGTTCAAGAACAAGATTAGAAGCATAATGAGCTATCCTCTGTTTATGTTATTCATCTCAATTGCTGTATTTATATTCTTGCTTTCTTTCGTTACTCCAACAATAACAAGAATATTTGCCCAGATTGATATGAAGCTGCCTGTTCCAACTGTCATGTTGATCAAAATAAGCGGTTTTTTCAAAAAATGGTGGATTTATATAGCTATTGTGATAATTATCATATACGTCGGAGTGAAGAGACTTTTTGCATCCGAAAAAGGCGAAATGATTACGGATTTCCTGAGATTCAGGGCTCCTGTTCTGAACAATCTGCTTCTGAAAAGAGAGATTATACTTTTTTCCAGTACAGCATCCACACTTATACAGGGTGGCGTTGATATAATTGAATCGTTCCAGATTGCAGGACAGGTGCTTTCCAGCCGTTTATTGAAAAACGAAATAAATGATATTGTGGAATCCCTTTCCAATGGAGGTTCACTTTCGTCCTCATTCGGCAACAGCAGGTACTTCCCCTATCTGGTTACCCAACTTGTAAGCGCCGGTGAGAGAAGCGGTATGCTGTCAGAAATGTTCAGCAAGATAGGTGAAATATATGAGGAGGAAGTTTCGCAAAGTTCTACAAGACTGGCAAATCTTATTGAACCGGTCATGATTCTTCTGATGGGAGGAGTGGTAGGGATAATTGTATTGGCCATACTCCTTCCCATTTTCCAGATAAGCCAGTCTATACGGTGACGCGGGGGCAAATATCCCCCGGAGCGAGATGTCAGAAGCCAGACGTGAAATGCAATAAAACTGCATCCTGAATTTTTTTCGTCTCACATCTAACATTTCACTCTTTTTAAAGAATGGCCAAAAAGGAGAAGTGAAATGGACGGTACACCAAGAAACAGAAAATCGGGCTTCACCTTCATAGAATTGATGGCTGTAATTGTCATACTGGGCATCCTTGCGACAATAGTAATGCCAAAATTTTTCGGAAGGATTGATGAAGCACGTGTAACTGCGGCAAAAATACAGATAAAAAATATAGAAGAGGCGCTGCGACTTTTCTATCTGGATAGCGGTTTTTATCCGTCAACGGAACAAGGTTTGCAGGCACTGGTGGAAAAACCGACAACCGGCAATGTCCCAAAAAAATGGAGAGAAGGTGGTTATCTTGAGAAAAATACCATTCCAAAAGACCCGTGGGGCAGCGACTATATATACCTGAGTCCTGGCAAGAAAGGCGAAGATTACGAAATTATTTCCCTGGGAAGAGACGGCAGAGAAGGGGGAGAAGGGCCAGATGAGGATATATCAAGTTCACAGATATAAAGACAAATCTATTTTGCCACAAAATCCCGGCAGAGTTTCAGGCAAGATTCAAGACGTAAGGCCAATCTGTCATGGTTATACATTCGTTGAGTTAATGGTGGTCATGATAATCATAGGCTTTTTTTTTATCTTTCGTACCCCGCAGTAAAAAATATCCTGCCTGTGAAGGAAAATGAAAAAATACTTGAGTTCACAGATGCATTGCATAATGCATCCAAGTATGCCGCGGAACAGAACGAAACGGTTTCATTCGACATAGATATTGATAACAATACCTGCATGATGGAAATTGAAAGGAAAGAGACTTCTGAACCAGACGAAGAAAATGTTTACGAACCTGTGCCGGTACAAACACGACTGGATTTTATGATGGCGCGGAATGCCTCTATGGAAATTGCGGGGGGCAAGATATCCTTCCTGTTTTTCCCTGACGGCACAAAGGAATTCGGCATGATTTCGGCCATTGATCCGGATACCCAGGAAGAGTACACGATCTTCATGAATCCTTATCTGAAAGAACCGGAGATACTGAGAGGAGTTATTGATTTCAATGAAATGTATTCATTGTAATAAGAGCGGATTAACCATGTTAGAACTCATGATAGCAATTGTCGTATTTGCCATAGCCGGAACGGCCAGTCTTAATTCCTACCTGCTTTCTGCAAGACATCTTCAGATGGTAAACGACGAGAAAGTTCTTACGCTGCTTTCAAGACGCAAGATTGAGGAGCTGAAGGGCGAAAAGGTAAATATAAAAGATGGAGTTTCCGGATCTTTCGACGCGCCCTTTGAAAAATACACCTGGCAGATCTACTGCTCGGATACAACCATAACGGACACAGAATACGAAATCACATTCACCCCCTATGGGCTTAAGATAAAAACAGATAAAGGGGATTATTCGGTGATGGCTCCCTTCCTGAAAATCAATGAGAGGGAAATGCACGGAACGGGCTATGATAAGAAACCATAACTTTGCACAGAAAGCATTCAGGGTTCACGGAGGATTCACCCTTCTTGAAATATTGATTACAACCGTTCTTGTTTTTCTGCTCTTCACGCTCATATACGCAACCTTTTTCTCCGTCACAAACGTTACTGCTGGACTCCAAAACAAGATGAGATCTTCCGAAGTTCTTCTCAGGTTTCTGGCTAGATTCAGTGATGAGATTAAGTGCATGATATTGGATGACGGTAACAGATCTTTATTCAGCGAGAAAAGTTTCTCTTTTGTCACAAAGGAGACAGGGGTTCTTTATCCGGTACAGGTAACATATCTTGTTGAGAAAACGGCCGATAACCATGAAAGACTTATAAGAAAGCAGGAAAATCTTCTCAGCAATTACTATTTCATTTTCCCTGTAATAGAAAACTGCGACAGCATAAGTTTCCTTTTCTATACGGGCACGACCTGGGATAACTCAGTTATTGAGGTTGCAAGAACCACGGCGGTAGCTGTTGAAATGGAAATTGACGGGGAAAAGATTTTTTTTCCTGTGAAACTGAACAAGGACACGAAAAAGGATGATAAGAAATAAGGGCGTTGTCCTCATTTTCGTTATGGTATTCACCACGGCGATATCCCTGCTTTCGCTGTTTATGCAAAGTAAATCAAAAAACTATATTGAAAACTTCGCTGATATTCAGAAAAATCTGGAAATTGAAAATATGGCCGAGATGGGAATAGAAATCGGAAAAATTTTGATTGATAGAAGGAAGGGGACGCTGAATACGACAGGTGAGGAATCTCGCAAGGAAATATATTATGATATGCCTGACATAATGCTGCACATCATAATTTCGGATGAGAACGCAAAGATCAATCCGAATAAAATCTTCGACAGGGAAAAAAAGGAAACCAATTCGCTTCTTATGGAAGTATATAAGAACTTTTTTGCTGTTATGGGATATACCGAAGTGCTGAGCGATTCCTTGCTGGACTGGATAGATGAGGATGACATTCCCCGTGCAGCAGGTGCAGAATATTTCCATTACAAGACTTCCGGTTTTCCGTATGTTCCTCCCAATAGAAATCTCTACGGTACCGAAGAGCTTCTTCTTGTAAAAAATTTCAGCAAGGATATAGTCCTGGGGAACAGCAAGGAAAAGATACCAGCTTTAATAGACTTTATAACTTCCTTTTCAGATGGTAAAATCAATGTGAACAGCTGCCCTCCTGAAATATTAGGCGCATTTGGTTTCTCTTCAGGAGAAGCAGAAAAAATAGTCAGAGAAAGAGAAAAGAGACCGTTGGAAGAACGTTTCTTAACGGAAACAAACAGGGATGTCTATATCAGGAACAGGAATATCATGATTTTCAAAAGCAGATATTTCTTGATAAGGTCGATTGCGGTAAAAAGTAATGGGCAAGAAAGAGAAATGAGAGCGTACGTCAAAAAGACCGACAAAGTCATTGAAACGACAAGGATAGAAATTGAATGAAAACTGTCACCTTTTATCCCCAGCAGAACCAGATCATTTATGCACTGAATAACGTGAAGAGCTCCGAGCAGGGTAAGATCCAGAATGCCGATGTTGAGAATTTCCTTTCGCAGAAGAAACCAGGTATTTTGAATATTGTGCTCCCGAAACAAGAGCTGATTTTCAGGCGGATGGAGTTTCCTTTCTCAGGTAAGCGGAAAATACAGCTGGTGCTTTCCTCCGAACTTGAAAACCTGCTTCTTGAAAGCCCTGATAACTACCTTTATACCTTTGAATTCTTCTCCGACGGCAAGAACAGGACTATTGTAAATATCTATGCTATACGTGTTTCGACCTATAATTTCTGGAAGAACCTTGCAAAGAATAACAACGCAAAACTCTTCTTATTTTCTGATGCTTTGCTATTCAATAACCTCCTCAGACAAAAAAAGGATAAAGGAAGTAACCATATTGCAATTTACGCCATTGATGATTATTTATTGATTAACATAACAGAAAATGGCATGCCTTCAGGTTTCTACTGCTATGATTCCAGAATCGCGCAAAGCACAGACGTCGGGGAATTGATAAAAGATGTTCTATCGCGAAGAGATTTCCACATATATGTTGCCGCAGAAGAGCGACTGAAAAAAGAATTCTTGCCCCAGGGAATAACAGTTCATGACATAAGTGTCTTTCCTGAGACGGAAAATCAATTCCTTTTCCACAATCTGTGCGCGTCAAAAAATTACAGAAATCCTTTAAGGCTCAGGAAACTCTCCCGTGCAAAAGAAATTCCGTCATATAGCATTATTTTACTGGGCATCTTTCTGATCGTTTCCGCCATTTCGTTTGTCATATATCTGCAACGGATAGAGAAAGAGCGGCAGATTGATGGGTTGATTGCGGAAATGAGCAAGATGTTTTCTACGACATTCCCTGAAGTGAAGAAGATAGTGGACCCTCTTGTGCAGGCAAAGGAAAAGGTTATTCAGGGCATAGACACCCTGAGCATTACATACGGACATCCCTCGGTTCTCAAAACCATGGCGGAAGTGACTTCTCTTTTCCCTGAGAAAATAGATGCACAGATAGACCAGTTCAGTATTTCAGAAAAGACCCTGACAATATCGGGAACTGTGAATTCACTGAAATCCCTTGAAACAGTAAGAAACAACATAGAAAAATCCAGGGACTTTACGATAATAGACATGGGAACAATATCGTTTGACGAAAGAAACAGGCCAAATTTCAACATAACAATCGGTCTGCTTTGAACATGAAAAATAGGAAATATCTACTCTTTGCTGTTTTATTCATAATCCTTACAGAGATTAAATTCATCCTCATACCCGACAGAAACAGACTGAACTCACTGAATAAGCTCATCTCACAAAAAAAGTCTGAAATGCAAGAGCTTGAAAATCTGTGCAGGCAGTATACCGAGAATAGCAGCAAGGAGTCCAGAAATTCCCCAAATATTTCAAGAAAGGACTTTTCTCTTTTTTCCTACGCAGGGAATTTGATAAGGAAAAACAGCCTTGAAAGAAACGTTTCAGGAATTCAACCGCTTGCTGCCAGTGAAAACGAAGGATACCTGATAGAAAAAATCCGATTGAATCTGAATAGCGTTTCGCTGAAACAATTGTATGATTTCCTTTACGAAATTGAAATCTCGGAAAGCGCAGTTTATGTAAATGAATTCAGGATGCGCAGGAATAAAGAAAATCCATCTTCCCTCACCGCAGAAATAGTTCTGGTCGCCATAAAACCTGTCAATTAGAGCCGGGACCATGATGAAAGATATATATCTGATAGACGGCAGTGCTTTGGTATACCGTTCTTTCTATGCCATCAAGGATCTGAGAACATCTTATGGAAAACTCATCAATGCAACCTATGGGTTCACCTCAACATTGCTGAAAATTCTTAAGGATAGAAAACCTGATCATATGTGCGTGCTGTTTGACCTGAAAGCACCTACTATCAGACATGATGCGTTTGCTGCGTACAAAGCACAAAGAAAACCCATGCCAGATGAACTTGTGGAGCAATTGCCGCTTATAAAAAGAGTGACGGAACTTCTGGGGATAAGGCAGATGGTTAGAGAAGGTTATGAAGCCGATGACCTCATAGCAACACTGGCTGAAAAATTCAAATCGGAAGATTGCCGTATATTCATAGTAACGGGGGATAAGGATATCCTGCAATTACTTGATAAGAATATATTTGTCGTGAATCCCGACGGCTGGAAGATATTTACATTGGAAGATTTCCGGTTAAAGTATGGATTACCTCCAGAATCAATGCCGGATATTATAGGTCTCGCGGGAGATGCATCTGATAATATACCGGGTGTTTACGGGATAGGCGAGAAGACCGCATTGAAACTGCTTAAAGATTATCTAACTCTGGAAAAACTATATGAAAACCTTGAAAAAGTCGGTTCGGAAAGAGTGAAGGCCAGGCTGATAGAAAACAAGGACAGTGCTTTCATGAGCAAAAGACTTGCCATCCTGCAAAGAAGAGTTGACATGGATCTGAAGGCCGATGACTTACGTATCTCCGTACCTGATGTAAAAAGTCTGCTTGAAACCTTTGGACAGCTTGAGTTCAGAAGACTCATATCCGAGATAAAAGAGCTCTGTCCTTCTATCGCAGATTCCTGTATGGCAGAAGATGTTATAGCCCTTTCAACCGGGGAAGAAATACCTCTCGGCGAAATTAAAAAGGTCCCTAAGAAATACAAAGAAGTATTTGAGGACGACAACATAGAAAAATATGGTTTCAACCTTAAGGATATAATAACCTCAATGGCAAATGAACATATTGTATTCAGCAATCCAGCATTTGATTTTTCGATCGCCCGCCATCTCACGGGAAAAATACCGGATGCGTCAGATTATTATTCCCTCCTTGAAAAATACAGGGATATCATTAAAGAAATGGAACTTGAATATCTTTTTTTCAAGGTTGAAATGCCCCTTGTGAAGACCCTTTCATGGATGGAAGTCAACGGAATAAAAACAGACATAAAATTTCTTGAGCAGTTTAGCGCTGAACTTAACGAAGAGCTGGAAAAACTTCAGGACAGGATATATATGGAGGCCGGCGAAGTCTTTAATATCAATTCCCCTCAGCAATTATCTGCCATTCTATTTGAAAGACTGAACCTGCCGGTGCAGAGAAAAACAAAAACCGGGTTCTCAACCGACACCTCGGTATTAAAAGAACTTGCGGGTAAACATCCACTCCCGAAACTTGTATTTGAATACCGGGAACTTTACAAATTGAAATCAACATACGCGGAAGGACTGCTTCCCTTCATAGACGCTGGTACGGGAAGAATCTATCCGAGTTTCAGTCAGACCTCAACCTCCACGGGACGAATCAGCTGCAGCAATCCCAATCTGCAGAACATACCCGTAAGGACCGAACGGGGCAGCCGGGTCAGAAAAGCATTCTGCTGCGATACAGGCAATATTCTCTATTCCTTTGACTACAACCAGATAGAATTGCGTGTACTCGCCGATTTTTCGGAAGACCCGTATCTTGTCAATGCCTTCAGGCAAAATAAGGATATTCACAGTGAAACTGCAGATATTCTCTTTTCAGAGAATTCCCTCTTTTCACCTTCAATGCCGGTCCATGAACAGAAAGATCGCAGGAGGATAGCAAAGATCATCAACTTCGGGATATTGTATGGGATGAGCCCGTACGGACTTTCCAGAGAGCTGAGGATTCCGGTCAGCGATGCCGATAATTTCATAAAAGAATATTTCTCCAGATTCACGGGGATAAAAAACTATATTGATAAGACCCTCGCCGACGTTGAAAAAAACGGCTATGTATCAACAATCCTTAAAAGACGCCGGTACATCCCGGACATAACAAGTTCCAACAGAAATCTTAAAGAATTTGCAAAAAGAGCCGCGATAAATATGCCCATACAGGGTTCTGCCGCGGATATAATTAAAATGGCCATGAATAGTATCCACGAATACTTTTCCTTTGAAAAACTCAAGAGCAGGATGGTCCTGCAGATCCACGATGAACTTCTGTTTGAGGTATGCCCCGACGAAGAGAAGAAGATAGCTGGAAATGTCAAAGACATCATGGAGAATATCGTTAAGATGAAAGTCCCTATCAAGGCAGATGTTAAAAAAGGTTCGAATTATCTGGATATGACGGAATTATAATATATTTGTTTTGACATCAATGGTTTAAAGACGGTAGAATTAATAAATGAGGAATAATATGTCAATATTAAGAAAAGGTGCCATCTTCTTTCTTCTGCTAACTGCTTCCGGTATTTTTGCATACTGGGAATGGACCCCCAAGACGGGAAAGTGGATAAATCCTAAATATGCCGTAAAGGATACAGCAAAAGAACAATTTGAACTGGCAGAAAAATATAAAGAAGAAGGTGCATTAGAAAAGGCAATAAGAGAATATGAGAAGCTGTTAAAACATTACCCTGATTCTGAATATGCAGCACAGTCCTGTTTTTGTCTCGCGGAAGTTTATCAATCCACGGGAGACATCAGAGAATCTTTTGGATATTATCAGAAAATAGTGGACAATTACCCTCAGTCACCGCTGGTCCTTGAAGCGGTGAAAAGACAGTCTGTCATGGCTGAAGAGCAGTTGAAAAAGAATTCAATCAAATTTATTGGAAGGCAAGAAGAAAAGGGGGATATGCTGGCCAAGGTAGTTGAGAGCCATCCTTATGGTGAGGAAACTCCCGAAAAAGCCATGCAACTGGGGAGCTTTTATCTTGAAATAAAGGAATTTGATAAGGCACGGGATGTTTTTAATGGGATGGTGATGAGATATACCAATCCATCAGTCATTGAAGAAGCGCAATTCTACCTTATAAAAACTGAATTCCTTTCAACTCCAGAGGTTTCAACAGACATAAAACAGTATCAGGAAGTAAAGAATAGGATAGATGCCTTTCTTCTGCTTTATCCCGATAGCAGTTATGGAAACGAGATAACCTCCATTCGCAATCAGTTGTCTGAGAGAGAAGCAAAACAATACTATGAAATAGCTTCCTTTTATGAAAGGACCGGGAAAAAGGACTCTGCAAAACATTATTACAGGATATTAGTTGATAACTATCCGGAAACTGATTATGGCAAAACTGCGGCCAAAAAGCTACGTGTTTCTGATTAGCATGGTCGTTTTTTTCAGCGGCTGCGGATATAAATTTATCACCGGAGCAGACAGAAAGATTTTCATCCATCCCATCGTTAATTCTTCAACCCAGCCACTTGCGGACATTTATCTGGACAGGGCTGTCAGAAAGATTTTTGTTGAAAACGCCGGGTTTTCCATCATGAATTCGGAGACCGCAGCCGATTATGCTCTTCATCTAAGCATACGAAAATGGGAACGCTCACCTCTTCTTTTTCCCGCTGACAATCCAAAGGAAATAGTAGTTGCGAAATTCTATATTGAAGCAGAAATTTCCGCATCAAAAAACAGCGAAAATTTGTTTGTCGATAAAGTGAGTGAAACATTTGACGAATCATTGTACACTGAATACAACGAAGATGAAGTTCTGGAAAAAATATCAGAAAAATTGGCACGGAAAATTTATTTTAAGCTCATCCAGGAAAATGAAAAAACAGGATCGCGATAACTGCATAATCCTCGGGATACCCGAAAAAGTCCAGGAGATTAAATTCAGTCTGAAGGAGAAATACGGAATAGATGATTTTGATATAAAAAGTATTTTTGCCAATGAAGTACCTTTTGGAAAAATTCTTGAAGACATTGAGTTCCTCCCGGTCTTTTCACCAAAGAGGATTTTGATTGTAAGAAACTGCGAGAAGTTGAACAAGGATTCTTGTGAGATATTGAAGGAATATTTTGAAAAACCTCTTCCATATATCTGCATTATATTGAGCGGAAATAGCATAAAGGACCCTCTGGCAGATTATGTTAATATTGAATCAGAAGAGGAGATTGATCGAAATGGACTTTTTCAAGGTATCTTTCGCACGGGACAGGGCGCCAGCAGACAAATTCTGATAAGAACGTTCAGAGAATATATCAGGAATAACCCTGCGGATTTCGCGACTGTCGTGAACGCAGCATCTATATATCTGAGGAATATCATCAGGAGGCAGAAGAGGATTGACAAGGGTATTATTGACAGGTACACTGCACTGCATCAACTTGATTTCAATCTTAAGACAGGAAGGTTCCATTCTGGAACTGAACTTGAAATATTTCTTGTTTATCTGCTATCCGGATGATTCGGTTTTAACACCGTACTTATTCTTAAACCTCGCCAGCCTGCTCTTTTTCCTTGCCGCAGTATTTTTGTGAATAATGCCTTTTGCCGCTGCCATGTCAATATTTCTATATGCCTTGCTGAGCAATTCCACAGATTTCGCATCCTGATTCAGAACCGCTTTTCTGGTTTCTTTCACCCCTGTTTTCATGGCAGATTTCTTCATCCTGTTATAGTTCCTTCTTTTTGCCTCCCGTCGCTGCCTTTTCATGACCGATGCTTGCCTTGCCATTTAAGTCTCCTTTACCCCGTGTCTGAAATCAGTGATAAGTGGTTAGTGAATAGTGATTAGTTTTGAAATCTTTCACTTACCGCTTTCTACTTATCACCCACCACTCTCTTTTCTTGAGGGCGTTTTGATTTTCTGCTTTTACTTTTTAAGTGGTATGATGTTACCACAAACTAAACCTTCTGGCAAAGCTTTCTGTCTTAATATATGAATACATGAATAGAAATATGGCAGAATTTGATGAATATTACAGAATGTTCGCAAAAAAACTTTATGCACTGGCGTTTAGGATGGTTAAGAACCAGCAGGATGCTATGGATATCGTGCAGGAAAGTTTTATGAAGGCCTATCAAAACTGGGGAAAGTTCAGAGGTGATTCAGCGGTGTCAACATGGCTTTATAAAATTACGCTCAATCTTTCTTACGATTTTTTGAAAAAGCGCGGCAGAATAGTTCAATTGCCGGAAAAGAAGGATTTTGAAGATACAAAAATCCGTGCAAATGAGAAGGAGATTATGAAATCTGATATGATAGATATGATAAAGGGTGTTATTGAAACACTTACGCCGAAACAAAAATCCATTTTCATGTTGAAATCCTACGATGAACTTACTTATAAAGAAATTGCAAAGATCATGAAGAGCCGCGTGGGCACGATAAAGGCGTCGTATTTTCAGATAGTCCAGAAAATCAGGAAGTCCGTATACGATAAGGAGGTGAACAGGAATGGGATGCATGGAATTTGAAAGAATGATCGTCGATTATCTATCAAAAGAGTTAGGCAAAGAAGAAAAGGAATTGCTCGAAAACCACCTGAAGGTTTGTGATGAATGTTCAAATTCCCTGGACGAATATAAGAATATTTTATGTGCCGCAAAAGGTATTGCGACACCTTTCCCCGACGAAAATTTCTGGACAGCGAGGTTGAAAGAAATATCTGGTTATCGGCCCAGAAGAACATTCCTTCTCAAACCCGTTATTCTGGTCACTTCATTGCTGTTGCTTGTCTCTCTTTTCATTGCAAGGGTTCCCAACGACCGAAAAGTAAGAACTGTCGGGAAAGGAAACGGTTACAGTCTGGTACTTCACAAACTCCCTTATTCGGAAGACCGCATTCTGGACAAGATTGAATTTGTTGATGACGCTTCTGCGGCAGAAGTGCTTGATGTTTTGTTTGAAACCAACAATGTCTCTTACCTCTTTGAAAAGTAATACAGCATGCGCCTCCCTTTTTTTCTTTGAGAGATCCTGCAAATGTAGTAATATATTTATATAGTATTTTCTACCGGAAAACGAAAAATACATGGGGAAAATTATAAAGAGCACAATCACTGCTTTAACTTTTCGCTGCTGACTTCAGCTTTGTTTGATATGGGCAAAAATATTGAGATAGCTGACATTTTTGATAGAATTGCAGATGCATTGGAATTCAAGGGGGAAAATTTTTTCAAGATTGCCGCTTACAGAAAGGCTTCAAGGGTTCTGAGAGAATATCACGGCGATATAGAGAAAAACATGAAGGCAGGAACCCTCTCTGAAATTGATGGTATTGGAAAGGGGATGGCCGAAAAAATTCAAGAGTATTTCCTGACGGGGAGCATAACAAAGTATAAGGAGACTATTTCCGATATACCTGAAGGTCTGCTTGAATTGTTTAACATACCCAACCTCGGCCCAAAAACATTGTACCTTATCTATAAGGACCTCGGTATCAAGACCCTCGAGGATCTGGAAAAGGCGCTTGAAGACGGTAGAATTGCCTCACTCCCCGGCATGGGAAGCAAGAAAGCTGCGAACATAATGAAAGGTATGGCACTTTATAAATCAGGCAAAGCAAGAACACCTTTGGGAATAGCATTGCCCGCCGCAGAAGAAATAATTGCACCGCTCAAAAAAATCACGAAAAAGGTTTCAATTGCAGGTTCATTGAGAAGGATGAAAGAGACCATAGGAGATATAGACATTCTCGCTACCGGGGATAAAAGTGCGGAAATAATAGAGAATTTTGTTTCACAGCGCTCGGTAAAAGATATCCTGGCAAGAGGAAATACAAAAGCATCAGTACTTATCGAGCCCCGGAATCTCCAGGTTGACCTCAGGGTGGTCAAAGAGAATTCATACGGAGCTGCTCTTCTATATTTTACGGGATCAAAAACCCACAATGTAAAAATACGGAGATTGGCAAAGGAAAAGAATCTCAAATTGAATGAATACGGAGTATTCAAAGGCAGAAAGAAAATAGCAGGGGAAAACGAGGAAGAGATTTATAGAACGCTGGGCATGAAATGGATCCCGCCCGAACTGAGAGAAGACAGGGGAGAGATAGAAGCTGCCATGGAGGGTAAGTTACCAAATATTATTGAACAGAATGATATAACGGGCGACCTTCATGTGCATTCAAATTATTCTGACGGCGTCAATGATATAAGAACTCTTGCACTCGCGGCAAGGAAGATGGGTTACAGGTACATAGGCATATGTGACCATTCAAAAACATCCCGCATAGCCGGGGGACTTGACGAGCAGTCACTCAACAGAAGGGATGAGGAGATCGACAGAATACAGGAAGAAATGCATGGAATAAGAATATTCAAAGGCATGGAAGTGGACATACTATCGGATGGACGACTTGATTATTCGGATACAGTGCTGGAGAAACTTGATTTTGTTATTGCTGCGGTGCACCAGGGTTTTGCAAAAAATGTTACCCATAGAATGAAAACTGCCATGGAAAATCCCTTTGTTGATATCATTGCCCATCCCACAGGAAGATTACTTTCAGGAAGAGAGGGTTATGTCATGAATCTTGAAGAGATAATCGAGCATGCTGCAAGAAAAAATGTTGCGCTTGAGATCAACGCTGCTTACGACCGTCTTGATCTTGACGATGCCAATATACTCAGGGCAAAGGAATTTCGAGCACGATTCGTCATAGGCACCGATGCCCATGATACCGAGATGTTAAAACAGATGAAACTCGGAATAGGCATGGCAAGGAGAGGTTGGCTTGAAAAGAAGGATGTACTCAACGCCTATTCCTGGGATAGTATCCCTCTGAGAAGGAGGAAAGGATGATACCGGTGATAATAGTAAAGGGCCAGTCCGTTGCGGAAGTCTGGGAGAAAAGTCTCGTTGAGCTCTGGGAAAAAGGCATTTCCGTTAGAACGGAATATGACAGGCCCGATGACCCGGAAAGCAGGGATGCAACAATGATTATGGTAATTGAAAATCCTTTTTCGGAACCGCGGATACACCTCGGTTTTCCCGGGGGCATGGAAGACCTTGAAAAATACAGACAGGAAGTAGTTGAAGGTGTTCACGACCACTGGATAAATCCCGAAGAAAAAAAATGGACATACACCTATCATGACCGTTTGTTTAACTATAACATACCCGACAGTTCAGAAAAGAAAAAAATAAACCAGATTGACTATATTGTTGAAAAACTCAGCGCAACGTTTTTCACGAGAAGGGCGCAGGCAATCACATGGATACCGTTTTACGACCCGGCCACCTATGACCCTCCGTGTCTGCAGAGAATCTGGTGCAGGATACTCAAAGCAAGTAATTCCGGCTTATATCTTGCCATGAACGTACACTGGCGTTCAAGAGACGCTTATCGTGCTGCTTTCATGAACATTTTTGGACTCACCTGCCTGCAAAAATCTATCGCCGACAGGATTTCAGAGAAAACGGGTGAAAAAATTACGGTTGGGCAGTATACGGATATCATTGATTCCTATCATATATACGGAGAAAGTTTTACTGATTTCAAAGAGCGCTTTCTTAACATGCTTGACAGGAGAGATTTTTACCATCCGGAGCATACAAAGAGCAGAACAATACGGAGTGACAGCCCGGTCGCACAAGCCGGATTTGAATACGGGAAACAACTGCTTGAAATGGAAAAGAAAACAGGCAAGAAGGGGGCGACACTCTGAAAAAAGTCCGCAGATTATTCTATTTTTCATATAGATGGATGAACGACAGAGGATATTAACAGTTCTGAATGGGGGTAAACCGGATACAATTCCGTGGTATGCAGATTTGTCATGGTGGTATGATGCTGAGAAGACCAAAGGAAATTTAGCAGAAAAATATAAGGGCGAAACAGGTTACTTAAGATTGCATCAGGATGCAGGAGCGGGCATTTATCTTTACCCACCCCGGGTATGGAGAGAAGAGTATCCCGGAGAAATAGTCTTTTCAGAAAAACTGGAAGGTAATATCAAGATTTCCCATGTTACTACTCCCACAGGCCAGCTGGAATCAATCTCTAAATATCTTCCTGAATCGTACACTTTCGCTTATCATTCTCATTATATCAAAAAACCCGAGGATCTTGCTGTCCTGAAGTATATATTTGAAAAAAGGAAGGTTTTTCCTGATTACAGTGATTTTGAAAGGATAGACACGCTCTGGGATGGAAGCGGAATACCTGTATGTCTGGCACCAATCTGTACTTCTCCTTTACAGACACTTATTACAAGATGGGCCGGTGTTCAAACAACAATAGATCTTATTATGGAGTACCCCAAAGAAATGGAGGAGACAATGACATTCTTGCAGGACTGCGATGAAAAAATCTTTGAAATAATTGGAGAGTCGCCCTGCAAGATTGTCGAATTTCCCGAGAACCTTTCAGGAGAAATCACAGGAAAAAGTCTGGTTGAAAAGTATGAATTGCCCTATTGGACAAAAAGGATAGCCCAACTCAAAAAGAAAGAAAAATTTGTTGGCGTACATAATGACGGGGCGGTAAAACCCACCGTTTCTCTGCTTATCAAAGCCGGTTATTCATTTATTGAAGCAGTGACGCCGTTCCCGGTGGGAGACATTACGTTTGAAGAGATTGAAGAGATAATCGGGGATAATGTCATTGTCTTCGGTGGTATTCCGGGAGCTCTCTTTTCTCCTCTATACTCTGACGAATATTTTGAAAACTTCCTGAGAAAAACTATTGCCTTTTTTTGCAAAAAAAATTACATATTAGGCGTGGCTGACCAGGTTCCTCCGGATGCCACATTGAAAAGGATTTCTTTCGTTAGAGAAGCTATAGAAAACTTTTGACTCAGGAAAAATGAAGAGTGAAACAGAAAAATTTCATAACAATAGGAGAGAAATGAAGAAAGTGAAAATGATATTTATCGTTCCTTATTGTCATGCTGACTGGGCATGGACTTTTACAAGAAGATGGCATGAGAAAAGATATGTTCTTGTGTTTGATGAGGTTCTTGATACATTAAGGAATCATCCCGAATTCAGATGGTACTTTGACACCTACAAGACCGAAGTTGAACCGTTCCTGAAAAAAAGGCCGGAAAAGTTCAGGGAATTGAGGCAGAGAATTCATGAGGGAAAGATTGGAATATGCGGTACCTATACCAACCTCAGACCCTCCATGGTAGGAGAAGAAACACAGATACGGGATATACTGATGGGAAGGAAGGTCTATGGAAAACTATTCCCCGGAGCAGATCTGACGGTTTATGCGTCCACCGTTGATGTTTCAGCCGGGCATCCTCAGATGCCCCAAATTCTGAAGAAGACCGGATACAGATACTTCAGATTCTGGAGACCCCACACCGCTTTATCCGCAAAGAAAATACCCCTGGAATTTTACTGGAAAGGACAGGACGGAAGCAAAGTTCTTTGCAGCCGGGGTCCTTATCCCGGTTTTAACTATTACAGAGAACTTGAAAAAAATTTTAAAGATGAGTTGGATTGCGACCGGGAACTTTCCCCCGCAGGAATAAGATGGATAAGCATGGGAATGGATGATACAAGACCTCTGAGAACTCCTTACGAAGACAAAAAAATACCCGTTTTTCGTTTCATGAATAACTGGAATAGTTCAAAACGAACACCTGTCGCATTTGCCGTACCGTCTGAATATTTCAAAGAAATTGAAAAAGAAAACTTGCCTGAAATAGAAGGTTCTCTGGACCCGTGTGAAGTCAGCTACAATGTCGGGTGGGGCGGTTCAAACGGATTGTTCTGTCTGCGGCAGGCGAATGAAGTGAATCTCACGGAAGTGGAAAAGTGGACGGCAATTGCGTCTCTACTGGGCTTTAAAAACGTATTCAGGGAAATTGGCCAGTTGTGGGAAAAACACCTGCTTTCCTGTGCGCATTCAACCCAGTGGCTTTTTGAAGAAGATTTTTGTGAACTGCTCCAAATCGCCATTTACGTTAAACAGAACTGTAATGCAATAAAGAAAAAAGTTCTGTCTTTTCTGAGTGATAAATTGTCCGGTAATAAGAACTCTGAATTTATTATTTTTAACCCTCTCTGTCGCAACAGGGAAGAAAAGATTTTTCTGAATATAGCACTCCCTATGGGAGAAACAAGATTCAAACTTTGCGATGGTAGCGGCAAAAATGTGCCTTTCCAGGTCATAGATACAAACAGTGGCGGCGGCCCGGAAGAAAAAATCTTTGAGCATCGTATAATGGCAAAGTTGATTCTTCCTTCAACAGGATATAACACCATTTCCGTGATAAAAGGGAAAAAGGATAAGAAACAGATGGAGAACGTTCCATTTTCGGTAAAAATGCATGGTGCGGAAATCACCAGGGTTGAAGCGTTTGGAAAGATATATCAGGCTCATGAAGGAAATAGTTTCGGCAATTTAAAACTATACAGGGTTGATACAACAAAAGGGGTTCTGCATGTAGGTCCTGTAACAGGACATGGAATCGCAGAATGGAAATACACGGAAAAACAGGATGACGGGGAACTCTATGCCTCTTATCATTCACAGGGCAGAATAGGAAAGCACAACATAGAAAGAAGAGTTTTCATCTATAAGGACGAAGCCCGCATAGAATTTCACACACAGGTGGACTGGAAAAAACAGGACGGTTTTCTGACTCTGGAATTCCCAATAATTCCCGGGGGAGTTTACCACGGAGATTTTCCGTTTGGCGTGGAGGAAAAAAGGATGGATATCGAGTCTTTTGACAGGTCCTTCGAAAGGTATAGAAAAAACCTGTTCTTCGCCAAATCTTTTATTACCTGTACAGATAAGAAAAAGAGTATTTCTTACGTCAATTATGATGCCACGCATTATTATATTCTCAATGAAAAATCCATAGGCAATATCCTGCTCAACAGTTTCACAAAGAGGCAAGGATGGGAAAGATTTATCAACAAATCAATTATGTGTGAGGGGCAACACAAGTTTGTCTCTCATCTTATTTTTCATCCGGGTGACTGGAAAAAATATCATCTGCCCGCAGAGGCGGAAAGATTCGTATATCCTCCTGAAGTGTTATATGTCAGAAGAGAGGGGAAGGGAAGGTTGTCTTCAGTATTTTCATTTCTTTCGATATCACCTCCCAATCTCGTTCTCACCGCATTTTATAAAGAGGGAGATTATTATATCCTCAGATTTTATGAGGCGGAGGGAGTGAATACATCCGCTGAAATCCGTTATTTTAAACCGCTAAGGCAAGTTGCAAAAACAGACATAGAAATTAAAAAGATCGTAAACCTTTCCGTAAAACAACATTCTGTCAGGTTTAACGTAAAACCTAATGAAATCGTAACTTTAAGGGTCCTTTTCTAAAATTACCATCATGCCTCAAAGATTTTTTTCAAAGAATTTCTCTCATATTGTATAATTTTTAGATAATGAAAGAAAAGGTTGTGATATTCGGTGCAGGACAGATAGGAAGGGGATTCATAGGGGATATATGTAACAGTTCAGGTTATTCACTCGTATTCGTAGATGTTGATGAAAATCTCGTAAGAAAACTTAACGAAAACAGGGAGTATCCGCTATGGCTGCTCGGAGATACAAAGACGGAACGAAAGATAACTGATTTGTCGGCGCTTGGTCTTTCAGAGACGAATGAGATTGCCGGGGAGATCAAATTCGCCAACCTTGCTTTTACTGCGGTGGGAGTTAACAACCTTCCTTCTTTAGCACCTCTCCTGGCAAAGGGTATCAAGAAAAAAGCACTGGAAAATCCTGACTCTTACCTGAATATTGTTATATGCGAAAACATTCTCGGAAGTTCAGGGATCTTGAAGCAGGCTACCAGGAAATATCTTAGCGACTCTTTTCTGCCTTTCCTGAATGCAAAAACCGGCTTCATAGAAACCGTTGTCAGCAGGATGGTATCTCCGCTGACAGAAAATATGCGTAAAAAAATGCCGCTTCTTGTAACTGTGGAACCTTACAACATACTGCCTGTTGACAGGAAAAGCTTCAAGGGTGAAATTCCACCCATAAAAGGATTTTATCCCGTTGACAACCTCTTCCCTTACGAAGAACTTAAACTATTCGTGCATAATCTGCTGCATGCATGTCTCGCATACGCGGGGTATCTGAAAGGATACAGGTACATATGGGAAACCCTTGGCGATACTGACATAAAAAATCTCCTGAACGGAGTCATCCGTGAAGCAAAATCCGCCCTCATGAAAAAACACAATTTTGAAATTGTGGAAATTGAAAGTTACATCTCAGATCTGATAAGGAGGTTTGGCAATAAGTTGCTGGGTGACACGGTTTACAGAGTGGGGCGCGACCCAATAAGGAAAATAGGTGCGTCGGACAGGATAGCCGGAGCAATAAAACTGTGTCTTTCCCAGAATATATCTCCGAGAAATATCTGTTTTGTTATGGCCTGCTGTTTATGCTATAATTATCCCGAAGACGAAAAAGCGCTGGAATTGCAGGACATTATAGGAAAAAGGGGGGTTATTTTTGCCTTGCAAGAAATTTCCGCAATTAAAGAAGAGCCGATTATTGAAAAAATTTTAGAGGATTATAATGAAATACAAGATGAAGGCGGCAGTTCTGAAGCACCCGGAGGAGCTTTCCGTAGAAGAGACAGCCATACCGGTACCGGGAGATAATGAAATCCTCCTGAATATTAAAGCCTGCGCCATATGTGGCACGGATGTGAAGGTTTTTCACCACGGACATAAACACATTGTTTTCCCCAGAATAACCGGACACGAGGTGAGCGGAACAATCAGTGCCGTCGGGAAAAATATAAAAGAGTACAGCAACGGCGACCGTGTAGCCATCGCCCCGGCAATCCCCTGTGGCAGATGTTACTACTGCAGGAAGGGATATCAATCAATGTGCGACAATCTTAAAGCGATAGGTTATCATTACGACGGCGGATTTGCCGAATATATGCTGGTGCCGGAAGATGCCGTGCGAAACGGATGTGTGAACAGGATTCCGGGCAATGTCTCTTTTGAAGAAGCATCAATAGCAGAACCCCTTGCCTGTGTAATAAACGGCCAGTCTCTCAGCCGCGTTGAAACGGGAGACACCGTATTGATTCTCGGAGCAGGGCCCATAGGGTGTTTTCACGCTGAGTTCGCCGCAACTACAGGGGCGGGAAAGGTAATACTCGCCGATATTTCGCCGGAACGCATTAAGATGGCCGAGTTTACCGGAAGTTCTCTCGTGGATATGAGTAAAAACGATATCAGAAAGGTTGTTGCCGAGATGACGGGGGGACGGATGGCTGACAGGGTTATAGTTGCAGTAGGCGCTTCTCAACCGCAGGAACAGGCGCTGGAACTTGTTGCGAAAAGGGGGTCAATAAATTACTTCGGAGGACTCCCCAAGGAAAAACCGTTCATAAATTTCAACAGCAACCTTCTGCATTACGGAGAATTCTTTGTCACCGGCACCCACGGTTCAAATCCAATGCATAACAGGATTGCGCTGGATTTAATTTCTTCAGGAAGAATAAACGCCAGAAGATACATTACTCACACCTATTCGCTCGAAAACATAAAAGAAGGATTAAGAAAGGCAGAAAATAAAGAGGGGCTGAAAATAATTATCACCCATGAGAAGGAGAAATGATGAGCGCAGGTATTGACAGAGAACTTGCATCAAGACTTCTCAGACAAATGATGGAGATACGTCAGTTTGAAGATAAAATAATGGAATTGCTCGCCAAGAACATAGCTGAGGGAGGTTCTCATCTCTATGCAGGCATGGAAGCGGTTGCAACCGGAGTCGTATCAATGCTCAGACCGGACGATTACATAACCAGCACACACAGAGGACATGGACATGCCATTGCCAAGGACGGAGATTTGAAAGCACTTATGGCAGAGATACTGGGCAAGAAAACAGGTGTATGCAAAGGCAAGGGAGGCTCGTTGCATCTCGCCGACGTTTCCAAGGGCAATCTTGGGGCGAATGGAATAGTTGCGGGCAGTCTCGGGATAGCCACCGGAGCCGGGTTATCCATGAAAATAAGAAATACCGGCCGGATCGTTGTGTGTTTTTTCGGTGACGGAGCAACCAACAACGGAATATTTTTTGAATGCCTCAACATGGCATCCCTGTGGAAATTGCCGGTTGTCTATGTTTGCGAGAACAACCTGTATGGAATGAGCGTATCCGTCAAGCGGGCAAGTGCGGTTGAGGATCTTTCAAAGAAGGCACTTGCCTTTGACATGCCCTCGGAGACAGTTGACGGACAGGACGTAATGGCCGTGAGACAGACCTCCGGCAGATGGATTGAGCATGCAAGAAACGGGAAAGGCCCCAGTTTTATCGTGGCTAACACCTACAGATATTACGGCCACAGCAGGAGTGATACACGAACGTACAGGACAAGAGAAGAAGAGAAATTCTGGCGTGAAAGAGACCCTATCAAATTATTTTCTGCCAGGATGATAGGGGAGGGAGTTTTTACTCCTCAGGAAGTTAGCGAGGTTGAAGAATTTGTTACGGGAGAAATGGAGGAAGCGGTTGATTACGCCATAAAGAGCCCTCTTCCAGAACCGGATGAACTGTATACCGATTTGTACGTATAAAGGAGATTTGGCAGAATGCGGGAGATAACATACAGACAGGCGCTGAATGAGGCCCTTATGGAAGAGATGGAAAAAGATCAGGATGTCTTTCTCCTGGGAGAGGATATTGCCATCTATGGCGGCGCTTACGGTGTAACTGCTGACCTGTGGAAAAAGTACGGGGATCGGAGAGTTCTTGACACCCCGATATCCGAAAACGCGATAGTGGGGGTCGGACTTGGAGCGGCGCTGACGGGTATGAGACCTGTGGCCGAGATCATGTATATAGACTTCATCGGCCTGTGCCTGGAGCAACTCAACAATCAGGTGGCCAAGATAAGGTATATGTTCGGCGGAAAGTGCACCGTTCCGCTGACCATAAGAACAGAGGGGGGAGCCGGGAGAACACTGGGCGCTCATCATTCACAGAGTCTTGAGTCATGGCTTATACATATTCCGGGAATAAAGGTTGTTATGCCATCGACCCCTTACGATGCAAAGGGTCTTCTCAAAAGTTCCATAAGGGAGGATAACCCTGTTGTTTTCATAGAGCATAAAATGTTGTATAACACGAAAGGCAAAGTCCCCGAGGAAGAATACATCATTCCCATAGGTGTTGCAGACATAAAAAGAGAAGGCAGCGATGTGACACTTGTAACTTATTCAAGAATGCTTCTTGTATGCATGGAGGCAGCGGCAAGACTTGAAAAGGAAGGAATCTCAACAGAAATAGTGGATTTGAGAACATTGCTTCCTCTTGACACGGAGACAGTTGTAAGATCAGTCAAGAAGACAAGCAGAATGGTAATAGTGGAGGAAGACTGCAAAACAGGAGGAACTGGCGCAGAGATAAGCGCTCAAATAATGGAAAATGCTTTTGACTGGCTGGATGCTCCCATAGTACGTGTTGCAGGAGAGGATGTACCTATGCCGAAAAGCCCTGTCCTTGAAAAATTGGCTATCCCCGATGCCGAAAGAGTGTACAGGGCAGTGAGCAAGCTGGCAAAGGAAACGTAAAATGGTAAGGGAAATAATAATGCCCAAACTCGGTGAAACGATGGAGGAGGGTTATATCGTTTCATGGAAGAAGGCCGAGAGAGATAGTGTTGAAAAAGGGGAAGTGCTTTTTGAGGTAATGAGTGACAAAACGAACTTTGAGGTCGAGTCCCTGCATAGCGGTTATTTGATTAAGAAGCTATATGAACCATCTGACAAACCGATACCTGTGACTACCATAATAGGATACCTTGCAGACACTCCTGACGAGAAGGTGCCTGCCGTAGAATCGAAAACCGGTGAGCGAAAATCCGAAGGAGAACGGAAAGTTAAGGTTACAGCAGAAACCGCGCCTGCTGAGAAGGAAAGTGAAATGGCAATGATTTCCGGCGAACCTTCAGAAAGATTGAAAGCAAGCCCTCTTGCGAAAAAAATGGCGCGGGAAGCAGGTATAGATATTTCCGTGGTAAAGGGCTCTGGCCCAGGCGAGAGGATAGAGAAAAAAGACGTCCTGGAATACCTTTCGACAAGAAAAGAAAAAGAACAGGGGGCTGGTGAATACCGGATACAAGAGTGGACTCCGTTGAGAAGAATCATAGCAAAACGGCTAACTGAAAGCAAAAGGGAAATCCCGCATTATTACCTTCAGGGCAAATTCTTGGTAGACAGGGTGGTCCACCTCAAGGAAAATTTGAAGGAAAAGCAAGATACTGAACTCACCTATACGGATTTCCTGATATTTGCAGCCGCAGGGGCAATAAGGGAATACCCGTTGATAAATGCGCGGCTGATCAACGGCGAAATCAGGATATATTCGGCCATTAACATAGGGCTGGCCGTGTCCGTAGAACAGGGATTGCTGGTACCGGTTCTGAAAAACTGCGAAGCAATGGACATAAGAAGCATAAGCATCGAAAGAAAAAAAATTATTGAAAAAGCCAGGGCAAGCATGTTATCCGAAAACGAAATGAAAGATGCCGGATTCATCATTTCCAATCTCGGCATGTATGGTGTTGAAAATTTTCAGCCAATAATAAGCCCGCCAGGAGTCGCAATAATGGGCGTTGGAAAAATAGGGAAAGAAATGATTGTCGTTGACGACACTCCGCAAATCCATTATGTAATGAACGTTTCCTTCTCTTTTGACCACAGGGTGATAGACGGTTCCTATGCGGGGCTTTTTTATAAGCGTTTCAAGGAAACTTTTGAAAACCCTGCAACGGGATGAGACGGCGATATCAGAGGCGGATTCTGAATATGTTTGAAAAGATAAAAGAGGATATAAAAACGGTTTTTGAAAAAGACCCTGCTGCGAGAAATATGTTTGAGGTATTGACATCATATCCAGGGCTGCATGCTCTCTTCATTCATAGAATTGCTCACTTTTTATGGACCAGAGGGGAAAAAAGTATCGCGCGTTTTCTTTCCCATATCAACAGGGTCCTGACAGGCATTGAGATACATCCTGCGGCAAAAATAGGCAGGAGGTTTTTTATTGACCATGGAATGGGAGTGGTGATAGGTGAGACAGCAGAAATTGGAGACGGTGTTCTCCTCTACCAGGGCGTGGTTCTGGGGGGAACTTCAACGGAGAAAAAGAAACGTCATCCCACGATAGAAAACAATGTCGTGATAGGAGCCGGTGCCGTGGTGCTCGGTGCCATAACAGTCGGTGAAAATTCGAGGATAGGGGCGGGTTCCGTCGTTATTAAGAATGTACCCCCGTGTGCAACCGTCGTTGGAGTCCCTGGCAGAATAGTGGGAGAACACAGGGTTGAAAAGATAGACCTTGACCATGCAAAACTTCCTGACCCGATTGCAGATGCCCTGAGAACAATACTTGAGGAGCAGGAGAAACTGGAACAGAGGATTTTGACCATTGAAAACATGGAAGGACTTCGATGCAAGATAGACGAGTATTTTGAGAAAAAGAAAAAGGAGATAGCAAAGATATTCCCGATAAATTCAGAAACAAGGGGGCAGGATGAATAGAAGATATAATATCAGTTTTTTTCTTTTACTTCTTGTATCTACCTACCTGTATTCTGACCAGATAACGCAGTATCATCATGTGAAGAAGGGTGAGAATCTCTCCTCGGTCGCAAGAAGGTATCATACTACCGTCACTAATATAAAGAAACTCAATAACCTCAAATCTGCCGCCATATACCCGGATCAACGGCTTATAGTCAAAAGGTCTGAAAACAAGGAGGATTCCGGCATATCATGCGGATGCGAAACAGTGTACTACGTAGTGGAGAAAGGAGATTCCCTGTCGCGAATCAGCAGAAAGTTCAATGTTACCGTATCCCAAATAAAGAGAAACAATAATCTCAAAAGCAATATCATTGTTGCAGGCCGCAGGCTTAAGATAGAAGTACCCCGGAAATTGCCAGACATAGAAACACCACAGCCCATCATGGGCGAATTGTCCGAAAAGGTATATCACAGGATAAAAAAGGGAGAAACGCTGGAAATACTGGCGAAGGAATATAATGTGACCCCCGAACAACTGAGAGATGCGAATCTTCTTTCTGATGGGGACTTCAAGGAAGGACAGATGATTGTGGTTCCACCGGTACCTGTGGTAACGGAACTTGTGGTAACGGACAACAGCACAACAGATTCCGATGTCCTGCAGGAAACCAGCATGAGAGATGCGTTGCTCAAAGAATCTTTCAGTTACCTTGACATGCCATATAAATTGGGCGGAACGGGCAATACTTCCGTTGATTGCTCCACCCTCACAAAACTTGTTTACAAGAAGATATGTGTGCCACTTCCGAATACCGCTTTTTTGCAGTTCCAGGAAGGCACGCCGGTTGACAGGGAAGAGATGACCGAGGGAGACCTGGTTTTTTTCAAGAGAAGGGGCTTTGTGGGACATGTGGGAATATATATTGGCAATAATCTTTTCATTCACGCCAGTACGCAGGAAAGAAAAGTTACTATCGCCTCTCTTGAAAATTCATACTTCAGGCGTAATTTCGCGGGAGCAAGAAGATATATCCCGGATGATGAATCGTTGCTTGCAAGGAGATTCGGAAATGTTGTCAGCAAATAGCGGATGCAGGTGGATGGAATTTGTCTGGAATGGCATAACCTCCTTGATAATGGAAAATGACATCCTGAGGATTGAGATTCTTGCAGACAAGGGAACGGACATAGTGGAATTCTTATACAAGCCTCTGGATATTGATTTCATGTGGAGAAGCCCCATACCCATGCACAAACCCTTTTCCCTTATAACGACGGCGGAGGGAAAACTTGGAAATTTCCTGGATTATTACCCGGGAGGATGGCAGGAAATTTTTCCAAACGGCGGTGGTATATGCGAATATAAAGGAGCCATTCTCGGATTGCATGGAGAAGTCGCGCTAATGCCATGGAAATTCCAACTGATTGAGAGCAACAATCACAGGATATCCATAAAATTTCATACCGAAACTTATAGAACTCCTTTTCTCATAGAAAAGACTATCTCAATGGAAAAGAATAATCCCGCAGTTTTCATAGATGAAAGGGTGACAAACAAATCCGGAGAAGAAATGGATTTCATATGGGGACATCATCCGGCATTTGGAAAGCCTTTCCTTTCCGCTGACTGCGTGATAAGAATCAAGAAAGCGCTCATATCCGTCGGACAGGGGGACGGAAAATCATTTACCAATCTTAAAAATACTGCGGGTATATGGCCCCTGGTTGAAGGTTCAAGCGGCAAGAACACAGTTGACATCAGCATCTGCCCGGCAGAGAAAGACAACGTTTCCGAGGTAATGTTTTTATCCGGGTTGGAAGACGGGAATTATGAGATTTTCAACAATAAATTGAAAGTTGGGTTCAGACTGGAATTCCCGTTGAATATATTCAGGTACATATGGTTCTGGAGGATAGCGGGGGGCAGTTACAATTATCCATGGTACGGCAGAAACTACAATATAGCCCTTGAGCCCTTTTCAAGCTTACCGGGATTGGATGAAGCGGTGCGAAGAGGAGACCAGTTGAAACTGAACCCGGGAGAAAATCTTAAAGCTTCAATGAAGGCAAGTATAACGACCGGCTGATACCGAATAACAGGCAAAATCAAAGTTTCCTGCCATTTAAGTATCCGTTAAGATGGAAAAATATGAGATAGTTATCGGGCTTGAGGTACATGCGGAATTGCTCACAGAATCGAAAATGTTCTGCGGATGTTCCACCAGATTTGGTTCAAGGCCAAACAGCCAGATCTGTCCCGTTTGCACAGGGCTCCCCGGGACGCTGCCGGTTGTCAACATCAAGGCCATTGAACTGGCTCTGAAAGCGGTTGTTGCTTTGAACTGCAAACCTTCCGCATTTTCCAGGTTCGCAAGAAAACACTATTTCTATCCCGACCTGCCTAAAAATTATCAGATTTCCCAATACGAAGAACCGCTTGCTGCGGAAGGATATCTTCAAATAGACGGCAGAAACATCAGACTGAAAAGAATTCATATGGAGGAAGATGCCGGCAAACTTGTACATTCTCTTGAGGAAGGCAGTTTTTCCTTTGTGGACCTTAATAGAAGCAGCGTACCGCTTATTGAAATTGTTACCGAGCCCGATATCAGAAGTTCTTCCGAAGCGGAAAACTTTCTCATAAACCTTAAGAGAATTCTTGAATATCTTGAGGTGAGCGATTGCAACATGGAAGAGGGTTCTCTGAGATGTGACGCCAACATATCGGTAAGAAGAGAGGGCGATAACATTCTTGGAGTCAAGACGGAGATCAAGAACATGAATTCGTTCAAATCTGTCAGGAAGGCACTCGACTATGAAACGCGCAGACAGATATCCCTTTTGAAAAAGGGAGGAGAATTAAGTCAGGAAACGAGACTGTGGAACGAAGATCTTCAGATTACTGAAGGGATGAGAACAAAGGAAGAGGCTCATGATTACAGGTATTTCCCGGAACCGGACCTTGTCCCCTTTGCAATAGATGAATCATTAATGGAGAAAATAACCGCACAGGTTGGAGAGCTTCCGACTCAAAGGAAGGGGAGGTTCATGGAGGAATACAGACTTCAGGAATACGACGCCGAGATTATGACTTCCAGGAAAGAGACTGCGGATTATTTCGAGAAATGTGCGGCAGCATGCTCAAAGCCGAAAATCATAGCAAACTGGATTATGGGAGACCTTGCCGCCCTGCTCAAATCAAACAAGATTTCAATTGAAGATTCCCCGGTAAAACCGGAAAATCTGGTCAGGATAGTAATGATGTTGGAGGATGGAAAAATCACAGGTAATATTGCAAAAACAGTTCTTCAGGAGTCTTTCAGGACAGGCAAATCCCCGGAGACAATAGTATCTGAAAGAAACCTTGTCCAGATAGAGAACGAAGAAATAATCAACTCCATTATAAAAGAAACAGTGGCGGAGAATTCCAGGGCGGTACAGGATTACAGGAACGGCAAGGAACAGGCGGTATCCTATCTGATTGGACAGATTATGCGAAAAACAAAAGGTCAGGCTAACCCGGCCCTGCTCAGGAAGAATTTGTTGGATTATTTGAATAAACTCTGATAAAGGGTATAATCGTAAGGACTCTTTTGATAATAAGGATGGGGTTCTCATGAATTTTGGCAGAACTGGATATCATAAGTCACGCAAACAAGGAAAGGCCAGGAGGAATTCTTTATGAAGAAAAAAGTGTTATTGACGGTTATCAGTATGTTTTCTCTTGCAGTTATAATAGGAGGCGACGCAAGGGTTTCCCAGGCCCGCAAGCAGGAGGAAGAAGTTTACCGGAACATTGAGCTTTTTATTGATGCGATGAAAATTGTCCAGAATCAATACATAGAACCGGTGGAAAATAAGAAACTTGTTTATGGAGCGCTGAAGGGCATGCTCGGTTCCCTGGATCCTTACAGTTCCTTCCTTGAGCCTGATCTTACACAGGAACTTCATATTGAAACAAAGGGTGAATTCCACGGAGTGGGAATGGAGATAACGCTCAAGGATGGAATAATAACAGTTGTGAGCCCTATAGAAGAAACTCCTGCATGGAATGCAGGGATAAAGACCGGCGACAAGATAATAGAGATTAACGGGGAATCAACAAAGGGTTTCAGCACTTTTGAAGCCGCGCAAAAACTCAGAGGGCCAAAGGGTACGGAGGTAACCATAAGTGTTCTTAGAACCGGAGCCTCTGACCTGAAGAAATTTACTCTTGTAAGGGATGTCATAAAAGTGAAGTCAATCAAGGAAAAGGATCTTGAAGGGAACCTTGCCTATGTCAGGATCAGAGATTTCCAGGAGAGAACCGCGGCAGACCTCTCCACGGTACTGCAGAGCCTTAATGAGAAGAATATTGACGGAATTATTCTCGACCTCAGGAACAATCCCGGAGGTCTTCTCAGTTCCGCAATTGATGTCAGCGAATTATTCCTGCCCAAAGACAAGCTCATAGTATATACGCAGGGCCGTGAAGAAAGTGATAAGAATACTTTCAACAGCAGGAAAAATCCCGTTTGGAGTAAACCGTTGGTATTATTGACCAACCAGGGCAGTGCAAGCGCGTCGGAAATACTCGTCGGAGCATTGAAAGATAATATGAAGGAGATAACCATCGTAGGAGCGAAGACTTTCGGCAAGGGATCGGTACAGAACCTGATACCTCTCAAAGACGGCTCTTCTCTTAAATTAACCATTGCTCATTATTACACACCTTCCGGTATTTGCATTGAGGGAAAGGGCATCGAACCAGATGTGGCGATTGAGATGCCCGAAGATACTATTGTAATACCGGGAGAGGCCGGGGATTTGCAGTTTGATAAAGCACTTGAAGTACTTAGAAAGATTGTCTCAAACAACAATGTCCAAGAGAAACAGAATACCTGAAGAGCGGCTCTCTCCGTTTTTGCCTCTTTTGTTGTTCCTGGTATTGTGCATACTCCTGGCAATAACGGGAATCCTCAGAGAATACAGAAAAGACAGGACTGTCGGTCCGGTTATAGGAAGATTGAAGTTGCCGATAATAAAGAAGAAAATCATTCCTCGTGAAAAGACAGGCAAACTGCAGATTGCCTTTATTATAGACGATGTAGGGTGGAACAAGGATATCATAAAGGAAATTGAAGAAATAAACAGGCCCCTTACCCTCTCCTTCCTGCCCAAGGCTCCCTACAGCAAGGATATTTTTGAAGCAATGAGGAAAAAGGATGAGTTTGAACTGATATTGCATCTACCCCTTGAGCCCAACCCTCCGGCACAGTCTTATGATAAGGGATTAATAAAAACGAAAATGACGGATGAAGAAATCATAAAGCAATTTAACGAGGACATCAAGGGTTACTATCCCCATATAAGAGGATTGAATAATCACATGGGTTCTTCCTTCACATCCGATGAAGAAAAGATGCGGATCCTTATGGAAGAGTTGCGCGAAAAGAGACTTTTCTTCGTCGACAGTCTTACAGCAAAACAAAGCAAAGGCTACACACTGGCCAAGGAAATGGGTATAAAAACTGCCCAGAGGGACATTTTTATTGATAACGACTCGAGTCCCGAATATATACAAAAACAGGTGAAAGAACTTGTCGAGATTTCAAGAAAACAAGGTAAGGCGATAGGCATCGGCCACGCACGGAGAAACACAATATCCGTTCTAAAAAACATCATCCCCGAAATAGAGAAAGAAGGTGTGGAAATAGTTCCAGTCTCGTCACTTCTTGAATGACAATGATAATAGTCGGAATAGAAACTTCTTGCGATGAAACAGGAATCGGATTGCTAAAAAACAGGAAAATTTCGGCCAATCTTGTAGCCAGTCAGGAAAAAATACATTCTGTCTTCGGCGGAATTGTGCCTGAACTTGCAAGCAGAGCTCATCTCGAGCGAATTGATAAGTTGTTTTTGAAAACTCTTGAATACAGCGGAATCAAGGCCGCAGATATCAACTATATCGGCGTAACAAACCATCCTGGTCTGAAGGGTTCTCTTATGGTCGGGGTTTCATTTGCATGCTCTCTTGCTTACGCACTTGATGTCCCGCTGTATAAGGTCGATCACCTGCATTCGCATCTTGCTGTAAATTTCATGAACTCGGAAATAAGATTCCCCGCTTTGGGACTTGTCATATCTGGAGGACATACAACCTTTTTTCATATGCACAGCCCTGTGGACTTCATGATTGCCGGAAGAACACTTGATGACGCCTGCGGGGAGACTTTCGACAAGGTCGGCAGGATACTTGAACTGGGTTTTCCGGGAGGTCCGCATATTGAAAAAACTGCAAGAAAAGGGGATGAGCAGAAAATCAAATTTCCCGTTATTCTGCTCGAGAAGGATTCCACAGATTTCAGCTTCAGTGGTCTGAAAACAGCGGTTCTGTATTACGTCAGGAAGAACGGCTTCAGAAATATTCATGACATATGCGCCGGATTTCAAAAAACAGTGGGCGATATTTTGACTGAAAAAACAAGAAGATGTCTGCATAAGTACAATGTCAAATCGTTCCTGCTCGGAGGAGGCGTCACATGCAACAGGTATATAAGGAACAGATTTTACGATATGTTGAGTGGAACAGACGTAAGATTTTTCGTCCCCGATGAAAAACTGTGTCTTGATAACGGAATAATGCCGGCAGCGATGACATATTTTCTTGTACAACACGGCATCAAACCATCCTCAAAAAACATAGAAGTTATACCCACATAGTTATATTCATCCATCGCTTCAATATATGGAGACCTGATTATTTGAATTTCATGGCAAGGATTAAGAAATCAGGCCTGTATCATTCGGAGTTCTGGCGAACGGAAGAAGTTTCTGATGCTGTTCCCGAAGAAAGGAATCTCTTTGATGCGGCAAGGTGTTCCTGGTAGGTTTTTGAAAAGTAGTTTCTCCCGTCACCCATGGAAACAAAATAAAGGTAATCGGTCTTCTTGGGATTCACCGCCGCCTTGAGAGAACTGAAGCCCGGATTGCATATGGGCCCCGGAGGAAGTCCCCTGTGCACGTATGTGTTGTAGAGAGACTTGATGTTTAGATCCTTACCTGAAAGGCGGGATTTTGGCATGCCCAGTGCATATATGACGGTTGAACAACTCTGTATGGACATATTCTTTTTGAGCCTTTTATATATGATGCCCGCAATTATTTCACGCTCATTGCTGTACATCGCTTCTTTTTCCACTATTGACGCTATTGTCACGATTTCCCTGACCTTTTTGAAATTGGAATCCGTTATTTCCTTGCCGTATATTTCACCGAAAACGTTCATGAATCTTCTGAACATTGTGCTTGCTATCGCCTCAGTCGAGACGTTGTGCGGGAAAAAATATGTATCAGGGAAAAGCATTCCCTCAAGTTTCTTATTATCCCGGGCGTATTGAATGAATTCTCTACTGTCGACCAACTTTTTGTTCTCGAGCAACTCGGCAATTTCTTTTACAGTATATCCTTCAGGAACGGTTACCCTGATAAGCACGACTTCCCCCCTGACTATCATTGATATAACCTTCTTCAGGGGAGTCCTTCCTGAAAATTCATATATGCCTGCCTGCAATTTTCCCTGTGACCCGTATCTGTTAGTAAGATAGAGAAACCAGTTCGCCTTTTTTACCACATGTTTTTCTTCCAGTCTCCTTGCTATCTCAACTGCCGTGGCTCCTTCGGGTATCTCCACAAGCTTTGCAGTTTTCAGATTGGGAGGCAACGTGATTACCTTCATGAAAAGAACTCCGAGTACAAATACAACCACAGTGATTGAAATTATCCTATTTCTCATCAATTATATGTCTCCTTATTTGGATAAAACCCTGATAGACAGCCCTTTCTCTTATGCGTTCTCTGTTTCCGGGGAAAAGGAACCTGTATACATAAAATTTATTTTTCGGCATTCCCACGCCTATATACACAAGACCTACGGGTTTCTCCGGAGAACCACCGGCAGGACCTGCTATTCCTGTAATACTTAAAGAAACATCAGCCTTGCCCGTCTTTCTGGCTCCTTTTGCCATATACAGGGCAGTCTGTTCACTCACCGCGCCATGTTTTCTCAGTACACTCCTGGGTATTTTCAGAACTCTCTTTTTCAGAAGATTGCTGTAAACAACGAATGAACCGCTGAAAAATTCGGAACTTCCAGGTATATCCGTGAGCAATTTTCCGGCAAGTCCCCCGGTGCAGGATTCGGCAATGGCAATTTTCCATTTCCTGTCGCGCAGCAGATTACCTATGACCTCCGGCAGGGAAGGGGGGTCAAGCCCCAGATAACCATCCCCGAACTTCTGCTTGAAAAACTCCTCTGTTTCCCTGATTTTTTTCATTCCAGGACCGAAAGTTACGAGAAGTTCTATCATCTGCGGATGGGCAAGAATTGTGTATTTCGTATCGAAACTCTCCAGAAAAGGATTTACTGTTTCCTCCACCGCTGATTCAGAAATACCCGCTATGCCGAAACGATGGATTCTCAATTTCCCCGCTTTATCCCTGACTCTCAGCGTTCCGGCATATCTCTCAGCCATCGGCATAAGTTCAACAGGAGGCCCGGGCAAAATCACTATTTTCTTTTTACCTTTTTTGACAACAAATCCAGGGGCAGTGCCAGCATCATTCCCCATAATATCAGAACCTTCAATAACATACGCCTGTTTCCTGTTTATTTCTGGAATGGTTCTCATGTTTCGGTCGTGGAACCTTTTCAATATCTTCGTCCACACTTCTTCCGAAAAAAAGAGTTTCTTACCCGCAAGTTCTGCGATACTCTCCTTTGTAATATCATCTGAAGTGGGACCAAGGCCTCCCGTAACGAAGATTATTTCGCTTCTTCCTAACGAAGACCTCACTGCATCAACTATCTCCTTCTTATCGTCTCCCACAATAATACAGCGGCTTATGAATAACCCTCTTTCCGCCAGAATGCGGGCAAGGATGTTGACATCCGTATTGATCCTGTCGTACAGGAGTTCACTGCCCACACATATAACTTCTATCCTGCATTTTGCAGACAACATTTTACTGGACATATTGAATCCCCGGTTGAAAAATCAAAATCCAAGTTGTATTTTTGTTCGACTTTCTGTAATAGCTAAAGGAATTTCTCAGTTTTCAAGACTCTAAGGGTATCAAGATCAAAAACCTGCAATTCTTTGCTGTCCGTATCTATGACGGCAGCCGATGGTTCTGCCGCAGGGAGAGAAGGACTTCCCGGGTTCAGCCAGAACATCCCTTCTATCTTATCAATCTTCCATCTGTGGGTATGCCCTGACAGGAGGATATCAGTTTTCCATTTCCTGCGACAGATATCCAGCCATCGGGTATCGTCAAGGTGATGCCCGTGAGTTGCAACAATTCTCGGCATATCGCCAATTTGAAACACCAGGAAAGGAGACACCATGGGGATATTGAGGAATTTTTGGTCAACCTCTGAATCACAATTGCCTCTCACAACAAGAAAAAGTTTGTTTATGCCATTGAACGTTTCCAGGAGTTTCGCCGGGGAATAGCCATCGGGCAGAGGATTGCCCGGCCCATGATTGAATAAATCCCCGCAGTGTATTATCGCATCAGCGTCGCTGAAAATCTTCCATGCAAGTTCCCATCCCTTTAAACTGCCGTGCGTATCACTCAGGACGCCTATTCTCATCTATCTGCCTTTTTCTCTTCTCCTTCCCTGCCAATCACGAAAATATTCTTTTCTGCCACCATGGAACTGTTATCTTTATCGCGAGCCGTAAGTTTATAGTACCCGGGTTTTTCTGCCTTTATATCCACACTCAGCGGATTTTTACCCCCGGAGGTACCGGTTACACTTAATTCTTCGGGATGATCAAGAATGATGGTTCCGCCATAATCAGAAACTGTATTGCCGAATCTGTCCTCGACCGCCACGCTCCCCGCATAACTCTCACCTGCAGTCAATGCCAGAGGAATACCTGCTATTTCAATCTTTTCCGGAGCGGCAGGCTTGACCGTAAAAACGTTGGATTTCCCGCTAATGCCCTTCTGGTTATCCATGAAAACGGTATGCTCTCCCGCTTTCGTTATCACGATTGTCTCCATCCATACACCCGCGGTGAGATCCCTGTTGACATATTCCGCAGTACCTGAAGAATCTTTCAGATAAAAGCCTTTCACCTGGTTGCCCCATGTATCCGTTGCTCTTACAACTATATCAAACGGTTTCCCTGCCTCCTGAACACCTATCTCCTTTATGGAGAAACTTGCGAGATTTCCCGGATTGACATAAAAACTTTTTTCACCCTTGACATCGCTATTGGATACCTGTATCTTTTTATCACCCGCACTGAAGAAAGTCAGGCTGTTTCTCCTCATACCTGCATCCCCGGGACTTATAACAATCTTTTTCATATCAGCTGACACACCTTCAGGCAGGATTAAATCAAGCGTCCCCGCATAGTCAACGCACCTGTTTCCATAGGCATCCTCCACCGAAACGGCTATCTCATAAGCGGCGCCAGCCACAGGTTCGCCTGAAGATATTATTCTTGCCGCCGCCGCGGCTGAATTCCTGATGCTGAACTCCTGGCTGAAACCTATCCTGTTCTCCCCTGCGATATACAGCGCGTTTTTATCCGCAGCCGTGTTGAATACCAGTTCACCTTCCCACATACCCTTGTTCAACAGGACTTTCGCAGGAGAGACAGTGCCTGTTGAGGATGCAATAACCACATCTCCTGTATATTCCACCCTGTTGCCCCACCTGTCAGAAGAGCAGATTCGCGCCTTCTGGGGTTTCCCCGCCTCCCATGCTATGGGGAACAGAGGAAATTCGTAACCGTAAAGACTCCCGGCGGTCACGTCTATTTCGCATGTGGATTCAAACCCTGAATTTTCATCTCTCACTTTTACGCTGGTCCTTCCCTCTTTCTTGAAGACCGCGGTGAATTCAATCATGGACGCGCCGCTTCCTATTTCAACCGAGGATGGTATCTCTACATACGCAGGGGTATCCGTTGTTATGGTCAATCTACCTGGTTTCATTGAAAGGGGTTCGCCCGAAGAATCAGACATGAAGGCCGACACCTTCAATGGCTCGCCGGCAACCACCTGTTTCTCCGCCAGCAGGTTCAATCCTGACTTCAAAGGAGGTGTTTTCCTCTGTTCAGCAGGCTTGCCTACCTCCTTTTTCTCCGTCTGAACAGGCTGTTGAGCAACAGCAACTTCGGGAAAGACAACCCTTGGTCCGGTACTCGCGTTCCCACCCACGTATAAAATACCAAAACCGCCTGTATGGGGAGCAGGGATATTTTTGCTTACGGCCGTCATCTCGGTCATAAGCCATGTTGAAGAGGGAAAGGTATCAGCATTCTTGCCGCTTACCGTATCATTCCATATGTAATTTGTACCGTTGACGTTAACCTGTTCCGGAAGCGACGGGCAGAAGAGTATTCCCTTCACCACCCCGTATTGTGCAAGTATATTATGGAATCCGTGCGGATCAGATTCTGACGACGGGAAAAATATGGCAGGAGGCATGACACCGTTATCCATGGAAAACATGTAAGCGGCCTTATAGATCTGCTGAAGATTATTAATACATTCTCTTTCCCTGCCTTTCTGTACTCCCATATACGTGCCCACGGAAAGAGAGGATACAAGAGTTACAACTATCGTCATTTCCGCCAGAGTAAAACCTGCGAGGAATTTGCTTTTCTTCATACCATTATTTTACAGAAAAATATCTTCTCAGTCAATCCAGACAGGCACAAATAAGAAAGGGCAGGGGGGGTATGTCTTTCGATACGACCCTCCTGCCCTGTTGAAATCATATTATGGTCAAGCCTCACGACCGGTTAGTACTCCTCAGCTTAAACCCTTACGGGTCTTACACATGGAGCCTATCAACCAGATAGTCTATCTGGGGTCTTCAGTCCCGATGTCTCCATCGGGAGGGAGGCCTAATCTTGAGGCGGGCTTCCCGCTTAGATGCTTTCAGCGGTTATCCCTTCCGAACATAGCTACCCAGCAATTACCCCTGGCGGGATAACTGGTACACTAGAGGTTCGTCCAACCCGGTCCTCTCGTACTAGGGTCAGACCCCCTTCAAGCCTCCTGCGCCCACGGCAGATAGAGACCGAACTGTCTCACGACGTTCTGAACCCAGCTCACGTACCGCTTTAATGGGCGAACAGACCAACCCTTGGGACCTTCTCCAGCCCCAGGATGCGATGAGCCGACATCGAGGTGCCAAACCTTGCCGTCGATATGAACTCTTGGGCAAGATCAGCCTGTTATCCCCAGAGTACCTTTTATCCGCTGAGCGATGGCCCTTCCACACGGGACCACCGGATCATTAAGCCCGGCTTTCGCCTCTGCTCGACCTGTCGGTCTC
>Ga0209609_10000139_pt1 | contig 42388 bp, 45 predicted proteins | sample LakKivw325mmetaG_FD_184136 | JGI IMG/M metagenome (GOLD analysis project Ga0209609, IMG submission 184136) | Anoxic lake water microbial communities from Lake Kivu, Rwanda to study Microbial Dark Matter (Phase II) - Lake Kivu water 325m metaG... | ecosystem: Environmental > Aquatic > Freshwater... | reverse complement strand
TGGTGGAGATGAGGGGATTTGAACCCCTGGCCTCATGGATGCAAACCACGCGCTCTCCCGCTGAGCTACATCCCCACCTGATGGTGGGCCTCTCTGGACTCGAACCAGAGACCTCGTCCTTATCAGGGACGCGCTCTAACCAACTGAGCTAGAAGCCCTTGCACGGTATATTCTATTAAAAGTTGTTTTTTTGTCAAGATGCAATTTCAAGCGGTTTAGTTTAGGATTTGCCTTTGTTGAAAGCTTCACATTGAAAATTTTCTATTATCCCACATACAGTGCAGAGTGAAATTCTGCAATCCTCTGTTGCTTCCTGGGATATTGCTTTTTGAAGCTCTCTGTTTAAAAATTGCTTTGAAATGCCACAGTTGATATGATCCCATGGTAAAACTGAATTAATATCAATTTTATTAATATAAAAATCTGGATTTATATTGTTTTCTTGAAATGCTTTTATCCATTTATTTAAATTGAAATGCTCGTTCCATCCATCCATTTTACATTCATTTTTCCATGCACTTTCCAAGACATTTGAAAGACGCCTATCTCCCCGACTGAGGATTGTTTCTATGTAGTTCATCTCGAAATTACTGAAGTTGATTTTAAAATGTTTGCCTCTTAAATTTCTGACTATTATTTCCTTTTTCTTTCTTAGAGTATCAATATCTTCAAACCTTTCCCATTGAAATACTGTGTTTGGCTGTGGTATAAATGGATTTATACTTAAATGTATAGAGATAGGTTTTTTAGAGCTTCTGTACTCTTGAGCAACAGAGTATATTTTTTGGGTTAGCTTAACTATTTCGAACACATCTTCATCGGTTTCTGTTGGCAAGCCAATAATGTAGTAGAGTTTTAAAATATGAAATCCAAGCTTTGAAATAGTTTTGACTGTTTCAATCAATTGTTCTTCAGTTATATTTTTATTAATTACTCTCCTTAGCCTTTCACTGCCTGCCTCGATTGCAAAGGTCATCCCCTGAACTCTTTGTTCAACAACCATCTGTCCGAGTGCTTCCGGGAATTTATCAATTCTAAGAGAAGGCAAGGAGACAGAGACTTTATATTTTTTAATGATTCTTTTTGCAAGCGAGATTAAACCATTTAAATCGGAATAGTCGCTTGTACTCAGCGAAAGAAACGTTACCTCTTCGTATCCTGTGTTTTTTAGTATATTTTCTAATTCATACTCTAATGTCTGTAAGCTTTTTTCTCTTAAAGGTCTGTAAATTATACCTGCCTGGCAGAATCTACAACCTCTTGTGCATCCTCTAAAAAGCTCTATGTAAGCTTTATCTATAACAGTTTTTCCAAAAGGGACAATCGGCTTTAAGGGGAAATAAGATTTGTCCAAATCCTGAACAATGTCTTTTAATGCAAACTTCTTATCTTTGAGGGGTATTAGTGATTTAATTTCTTGGTTTTCACCGTAAAGGACTTCAAAAAATTTAGGTACATAGATTCCTCTTATTTTAAATACTGATTCAAATAATTTTTCTTTGTCTTTCCTGTCCCAACTCCTGAATTTAGAGATTATTTCAGGAAAGATATTTTCGCCTTCTCCTATTGCAAAGAAATCCATAAATTCTTGAAGCGGTTCTGGGTTATATGCAGATGCCCCTCCCATAAATATAATCGGGAATTTTCTTTGCTCTCTGTGTATTTTGATCTGTGAGAGATCGAGTATATTTAGTATATTTGTAAAGTCCATTGGAGTCTGTACGCTAAAGGCTACAAGGTCGAATTCTTTTATTGGTGTATGAGATTCAATTGTAAAAAGTGGAATTTGGTTATCTTTTAAATATTTTTCGAGGTCTTCTTCTGGAGTGAACGCTCTTTCAACTACTACATCGGGCACTTCGTTAACAAGATGGTAAAGCAATTTGAATCCAAGAGAGGACATGCCTATCTCATAAAGATCAGGGTAGATAAATGCAACCTTTATTTTGTTGTCATGGGCTTTGTGAATACTATTGATCTCGTTTCCGAAATATGAATACGGTTTCTTAAATTTTAGAAGATATTTAAATTCCTGCTGCAAGCGTTATTTCCTCTTTATATAAGTTTATATTTATTGCTATACCTAATGCTATAAAATTTGTGAGAGTGGAACTGCCACCAACACTTATGAAGGGTAGGGGAAGTCCTGTAGCCGGCATCATACCCACACACATCCCTATATTTACAAATATTTGAAAAATGAACATTGCCAGAACACCCGTGGCAAGGTATTTACCAAATTTATTGTTAGTATTTCTATATGTTCTTACAAAATATGATAAAAGTATTGCAAATAGACCAAGAACTATAATCGAGCCTATAAAGCCCCATATTTCGCCAATAGCCGAGAAAATAAAATCTGCATATTGTACAGGTACAAATTTGAGTTTTGTCATATTGCTTTGTGCGATACCTTTACCAAAAATTTGCCCAGACCCAGTTGCGATAATTGATTGTATTACATTATAGCCACTACCTAAAGGGTCTTTTTGAGGGTTTATAAAAGAAAGAAATCTCTGGTACTGGTATGGTTTTAAAAATCTAATTGCAAACGGAATTGATGCTAAAACTGTAGAAATAGTAATTATTGGATATTTAATGGGGATTGATATAATCATCATTAAGAGATATATGAATATCAAGACCAGTGATGTGCCCATGTCTGGTTCCATAAAAATGAGTAGAACCATAGGTGTTAAAATAATTGTGGAATAGCAAAATTTCTTAAAGTCATCATTATCTTTTGAAAAAACGTATGCGAGGGTTATTATAAGCGCTACTTTAGAAAATTCAGAAGGTTGTATATTAGATATTCCGAATAGATTAATCCATCTTGAAGATTCGTTTATTACCACTCCAAAGTATAGTACGAAAATAAGTGATAGTACTGAAGCTCCGTAAATAATCCAGACAAAATATTTGATTATCCTGAAATCAAAGAGTATGATAAAATAAACAATCGTGAATCCAATTAATATGTAAATAGATTCTTTTAATATATAATTAAAATTGCCTGCCATTGTATAAAGAGCAGTAAAAGACACAATAGTTAATCCTGAGATTGTTAAAAAAATAGAAAACGGGAATTTTTTCACCTTGTTGTTCTTTTTACGGAAAGTACAGGGACAATTGCCTCTAAAATAGTTTTTCTACTTTCTCTTTGTATATTTATAATGATATCGGCGGTGTTAATGTTAAAATAATTGCTAATAATGTTTATTATGTCTTCTTTCATCTGCTCAAATTTATCGGGCGGAAGCAATGATCTATCCTGTACAAGGATCAGTTTTAACCTTTCTTCTGCTATTATTGAGCTTGTTGTTTTAGTTTTGAATAAGTTCATCTTCTTCTCCTGAACAAACCAAAAATGCCCTTACTTTGAGAGTTAAGGTTAAGAAAGGGGATATCTTCTCCTTCTATTCTGCGGGAAATATTTTCAAAAGCTTTAAAGGCAAATGATCCATTTGCATAGTTAATGAGTAGCTCTCCTCTGTTTGTTGAATCAATTACAGTTTTGTCTTCGGGAATCATCCCGATTAGATCTAACCCAAGGATATCTACGATACTATTAGCATTGAGCATTTTCTTTTTGTTTACTAGATTTATATCGTACCTGTTTACTATAAGCGCAATTGCAAGAATTCCCCTATTTTCAAGTATTCCTATTACTCTATCAGCATCTCTAACAGCAGATACATCGGGAGTAACAATTATTAATGCTTCCTTTGCAGGAGCTGAAGCTGACTCAAATCCCTTTTCAATACCTGCAGGAGAATCAAGCAGGACATAGTCAAAGCTGTTTTCAATAGTAGAAATTATTTCAACAATCTTATCTATATTAATGTCGTCTTTTGTATGTATCTGCGATGCAGGTAAAAGAAATAAACCCGGGAGGCGTTTGTCTCTAACAAGTGCTTGGTTGATTTTACATTTTCCGTCGGATATATCCATTATGTTGTAAACTACTCTGTTTTCCAGTCCCATGACAACGTCGAGATTTCTTAATCCTATGTCCATATCTACAACTACAACTTTATTCCCAAGTTTGGAAAGAGAAGCTCCTAAGTTTGCTGTTACTGTTGTTTTCCCTACACCGCCCTTTCCAGCAGTTACGACTATAGTCCTCCCCATTACTCTTTCCCTCTTAACGACCTTTTTTCTCCTATAACTTTGAAAACAATTTCTCCATTTTCAAGTTCAGCTATTCTTGGTTTTCTATATGACTTATCGCCTGGCGTTACTTCAAGCATTTTTCTTCCAATACTCATTCTGAGGGGCTGGAAACCTAAGGAAATTACTTTTTCTCCAGCATTTATAATGCCTCTCACTATGCCAAATACATAAATATTTTTAGAAGCATTAACTTCTGCACCTTCATTGATGTCTCCAAGTATTACAACGCTACCTTCGAAGTTGATATATTGCCCGGAACGCAGTGTATGTGAAATAATTGCCACTTTCTCTTCTTTCAGGTCCGCTGTTTTTAAAGGTTCTTTTCCATATATTTTTTCTTCACCTTTGATTCTAAAACTTACACCGTATTTTTTGAATAATGCTTCTAAATTTCTCAGCTCGTCATTAGAAAATGTTCTGCCATTCGTATCTAAAAGAAGTGAAGCTCCTGAAAAAAATAGTTTCCTCTCCTCCAGGGTTTTACTAAGAAATTCCAGGACGGAAGAGAATTCTAAGTTTGGATTTACTACAAGCACTATGCCTTCTTTTGAACCTTTAAATACTGCTGCCTTGTCCATATTTACCTCCATTTAATTTTTATTCAAAAAAAATTTTTTAGCAAGTCCCTCATTAGTGGAGCAAGGGAATGGCTTGACGAAAAATCTGAATTTTCAAAGAATAAAAGTCCAATAATTTCTGGTTTTTCTTTCGGTGCAAATGAAACTAACCAATGATGAACAGAGTTTAAACCTACTTCTGCCGTACCTGTTTTAGAGCAAACACTTACATCATTGACTCTTATAATTCTCATGTCTGCTTTATTTGACAATTCTTCCATACCATTTTTAACTGTGTCCCATACCTCTTCCGCAAGATTGAGGTTAAATCTCTCATTTTTATTGTACTCGAAAAGGACTTCATTTTCAGGAGATACAATTTTTAAAAGAAAGTGAGGATTATATTCAATGCCATTATTTGCAATTGCCTGGTAAAAAGTTATTAATTCAATAGGAGTCACAAGAATATATCCTTGACCTATTGAAGTGTTCGCTGTATCGCCTACATACCAATTTTCTTTTACCTTTTCTAATTTCCAGGAAGGATCAGGGATAAGGCCGTCTACTTCAAAAGGAATATCTATACCTGTTTTCTCGGCAAGTTTAAATGAGTTTGCATATTTTGCAATTTCTTCTATACCTGTCATAACTCCGATTTTATAGAAAAAAACATCACTTGAATTTGCAAGTCCTTCTACTGGATTTTGATATCCAAAAGCTCCTGGATAAATCCAATCTTTGAAGATTCTACCTCCAATGTTTACTGAATTTCCACAATAAATAACAGTTTTTGTATCGATTGTTTTACTTGCAAGTGCAGAAATCAGGGTTAATGGTTTGAATGTTGAGCCGGGTGGGTAATGGCTCTGGATTGCTCTGTTCAGGAAAGCACCATTTTTTGAAATTTCTTCAAAAGCTTGCTGTGAGATTCCGTAAACAAAAAGATTTGGGTCAAATGCTGGATGAGAAACCATAGCAATAATACTACCTGTTTTAGGATCCATTGCAATTGCCACCCCAATTCTGTTACCAATAATTTTTTCAAGTTCTTTTTGGATATTAATATCGATAGTAAGATAAATGTCATTGCCCATTATGGGGGGTTCTTCGTAAATTACTTTTTTCACTCTTCCAACTGCATCAACAAGAATCTCCTTTTTCCCCTTCTTGCCTCTTAAGTCTTTTTCATATTGAAGCTCAATTCCTTGTTTCCCAATCATGTCGTTTGGATTATAGAATTTATCATCATTTAAATCGCTCTCGGCTACCTGACTAATAAATCCCAGAAAAGATTCTCCAGTTTCTCCGAATGGATATGACCTTTTGCTTGAAAGCATCACTTTAATTCCAGGAAGCTCATAGGAATGTTCTTCAAGTATAACCATTTCTTCTTTCGAGATATCTTTTTTTATAATTATATCTGAGTAATCGGGCAAACCTGACTTTTCTATAATTTTTTCTATATCTTCTGTTTTTATTCCTATCACAGATGATATAAAGTTAAGTTCACTGTTTTTATTGCTGAGGTCTTCAGGAACTATTGTAAGATTATAAGAAGGTATGTTTTCCGCAAGTACTACCCCGTTTCTGTCCAATATTCTTCCTCTTAGCGGTTCCTGCGTTATTATTCTTACACTTCTGTAAGTGGATAATTCTCTATAATAACTACCCTCTGTAATTTGAACAACAGTTAGTCTTAAAAACAGGGCTAATAAGGTTATTAGAATAATTGCATATAAAAACTTAATTTTATTATCTTCTTTCATTGCCTTGTGTTTTTATAGGAATTTTAATGAAATACCATATAAAAGCAAAGGGTATTGTTATTAGTAAACTCCTGAGGCTCGAAGAAAAATTTTTTCCCAATAAATAGGCAAAAATGAAAAACAAAACAAGCAAAATTAACTGAAGGAAAAAAGATTTTATTGTATAGAACGTTTTAAGTGTATATATAATTAGAGTTAGTATAAGCAAGATTATTAGAAAAGGACCTACATAAGCATAGAAAGTCAGGTCAATAATAATTCCAGAGATAAAGGCAAAATAAAACATATATGGAAAATTAAGCTTTGATAAAATAAATGTAAGAAATCCTAAGGATATATACAGGTGAGTTATACTGGAGATTGCAAGATCTAACATACATAAGAAAAAAAACAAAATCGAGTATAGAAATATATTCTTATTCATGAGGTGTTATTATAAAAACATTTAGAAGTTTTTCAAACTGAACGGTGGGTTCGAGTAATATTATTTTTTCGATGCTATTCTTACTTTTAATTTCCTTAACTTTTCCGACTGCAATGTCCGACGGATAAATATCACTTGAACTTGAAGTAGTATATATATCGCCAGTTTTTATATTCAAATTCCTTGAATAACTCTCAATTTGCAAACCGGTGCCGTTACCTTTTGCAATTTCAACCCCTCCAGCCAGGACGTTCTTAACCCCGACTTTGAAGTCCGGGTTTACCGAGAGTAAAACTTTTGAAACTCTATTTTCTACTTCGAAAGTTATTCCTATAAGATCTATGTTTGTTCCATCCAGCGAGGAAACAACGGGCATGTCTTTTTTTATACCATCTATTTGTCCTTTGTCTATCATAATTATATTGGTTAAATTGCTGGATCCAATAACATTTGCGAATTTTAATTCCCAGTTGCTTTTGCTTTCTTTTATTTTAAGGGCGGTCTTCAGATTTTGGTTTTCGTAGTACATGTCTTGTAGTAATTTGACTTTCTCTTCAAGGAAGGATACTCGCTCTTTTAAATTTGTATTTTCCTTTTCCAGAGCTATTTTCTGCTTTATCAATGATAGTAAATTGGAAGCCTCTGCTCCGATTTTTCTAAATTCAGATAGAGCGTTGTTTACAGGTTTTAAAAAAAGAAAATTCCCTATTACTTTAAGTGTAATTCCTCTTCCCGTAAGTCCTGCCAGGAGTATTATTACAGAAATTATAAATAAAACAATTAAAACTTTTAATGGATTGTTTTCTTTCAACTTTATTGTGAGATTGTTTCTTTAAAAAATTGAAAATTCTCGAGAACTTTTCCAGCACCAAGAGCAACAGAGGAGAGGGGGTCTTCTGCGACGTTTACAAGGATGCCCGTCCTCTGAGTAATAAATTTGTCGAGGTTTCTTAAAAGTGCGCCCCCCCCTGATAGCATAATCCCCTTATCTATTATATCTGCAGACAATTCTGGAGGTGTTATCTCAAGAGTCGATTTAATTGTGTCAAGTACTTCTTCAAGAACTGACTGCATTGCCTTTCTTATTTCTTCCGAATTAATAACTATAGATTTAGGTAAACCATCGACCAGATCTCTTCCCCTTACTTCCATTTTTTCTTCTTTTTCAATTGGATAGGCAGTTCCAATTTTAATTTTTATTTGTTCAGCGGTAGTTTCTCCAACAAGTAAGCTGTACTGTCTCCTGAGATAAGTTATTATAGCTTCTGTCATCTCATTCCCCGCTATTCTTGAGGATTTTACTACTACAATCCCTTTAAGCGAAATTACTGCTACTTCGGTAGTACCACCTCCAATATCTACGATCATTGAACCTATTGCTTCATCAATTGCTAAACCCGCACCGATTGCGGCTGCCATGGGTTCGTCTATGACAATTGCCTGTTTGGCTCCCGAGCGTATAGCAGCTTCTTTCACAGCCTTTTTCTCCACCTGAGTTATGCCACAGGGTACTCCGATCAGTATAAAAGGCCTAAATATACCTCTTTTCCCTCCAGATTTTGTTATAAAATAATCAAGCATTAATTGAGTTATGTCGAAATCTGCAATAACACCATCTATTATTGGCTTTGAGATGTTAATTTCAAATGGTGCTCTACCTGCCATTGCTTTAGCTTCATTTCCCACTGCTATGATTTTGTTTTGTGAATTCGTTGCAATGATTGTAGGTTCTCGTAAAACAATTCCCTTTCCTTTTAGATAGACAACGGTATTTGCCGTTCCCAAATCAATTGCAAGCTCTTTTGTAAATATGCTCATAATTCACCTCTCAATATTTTTTCTTACTCTATAGATTTTATACAATCCTTCTCTTATTGCAAAGACAGGAATACCAAGTATGTTGTCAAGTGGACCATCTATTTTTTCGATGAAACTTGAACCGATGCCCTGTGCAGCATAACTTCCTGCTTTATCGAGACCTTCATTTGAGTGAATATAGTCTTCGATTTCAGTATTGAAGATTTTCCTGAAGGTTACATAAGTCACAACATAATCGATTAAAAACACTTCTTTATATAAGATTGAAACACCGGTAGTGACAATATGAGTTTTACCTGAAAGTTTTTTTAAGATACTTTTATGATGATTTTTGTTATCTGGTTTTCCAAGTATCTCTCCCTCAATTTCGACTAACGTGTCTAAACCTAAAACAACATTGTCGTAATATTCCTTTTGTATCGATTTTGCTTTTCCATAGGCATTTAAAAGAGCAGTTTTTACTGGATTACCCTGAACTATTTGCTCGTTATATTGTGGAGATACAGACTTAAACTTAAAGTCCCATTTTTTTAAAATTTCTATTCTTCTCGGGGAAGTTGAAGCAAGTACAAACTTCATATTATCATAAAGAAATATAAAAACAAGATAACTCCTATTATAGTTCCAATATTTAGATACAGCTCGATTCCAAAGGTAATATCAAAGAATATTAATTTTAAAGTGAAAGGTGTAAGTCCAAATGATAAGTTGCGGTCTAATACAGGAAAAATTTTTCCAAGTACAACACCTAAAATAGTGCCGAGAACGGCACCGATTATAATGTAAATTATCATTGTGAAGATTCTATCACGTTTCATTTTGTCTTTATATTGTTTTCATTTTATTATATATAATTTGGGATAATATCCCAATAACCCAGCCACTGAGTCCGCCAAAAAGAAGAAGTAAAGGTAAATAATACCAAAAAGCGTTGTTCTTTGTTATCACAAGTACTACAAAGAATTGAGCTAAATTGTTTGATAATCCCCCTATTATACTTATTCCGATGATGCTGAAGTTTTTTTTGAAAAATTTGTAAGTTGCTGTCATAACACTTGCTGAGAAAACACCTCCTGCAACGCTTGTTCCAAATTGTATTGGGTTCAATGTGCCTTTTATAACTGAACCCAGAATGGTGCGGAAAAAAGCTATTACTATTGATTCTAACGGTCCAAACCAGAGGAGGCCAAGCACAGATACAATGTTGGCAAAACCGATTCTTATCCCTGGAATAAATGAGAATATTGGTGGTTCTAAAAAATTCAAAACTATTCCTAATGCTATAAGCGTAGATATATAGGTTAATTTCTTGAGATTAGTAGGTTGTTGAGTCAACACCTTCATTTCCTCCAGTAATTGTTATCGTTATTCTATTTGGCAAGCATATTATGCTCTCACCCTGGTAAGAAACCCATCCCTGCTTTATACATAATTTATCGGGGCATGTAGATTCAATTACTTTTACTTTCTGGTTCTCTATTATACAGGTTAATTCACCTTCTTTGCTTTTAATTAAAAATTTTCCGTTATTGTTTAGAGAAGTTTCTTTCACTATTACTCCATCGCTTCTAATTACTATGTTTTCGTCACTGTTCTTTGAGAAGACAAATCTTTCAAAGATAGAGAAGATAGCAAACAACAAAATCAGTAAAATAACTATTTTATCGCCCTTCTTCAAGTGAAAAATCCTTCTTTATTCCTTCTGTAAAAAAGGGTTCTAAATTTTTATCAAAACCTATGATTTCGACATTCATTATTTTTGCAAGTTCAAGCGACTTGTCTTTTCCCAGCACAAAAAAAGCAGTTGAAAGTGCATCACCAAAATACCCTGTATCCGAAATAACACTAATAGAAATAATCTTATCTGATGGATAACCTGTTGATGGATCAATTATATGGCAATATCTTTTTCCATTCTCAATAAAAAATCTCTCATAATCTCCTGATGTGGAAATAAATTTAGAACCTTTTATTGCAATTTTGCCTATTACCCCGTCTCCTCTTGGATGTTTTATGCCAATCAGCCAGCTACCTTTATTAGAATCACCGTAGATTAGGATGTTCCCCCCCATATTTATAATGGCGCTTTTTAAATTGAAATCAGGCAAAATTTCCTTTATTTTATCGAGAGCGTAACCTTTTGCAATTCCGCCAAAATCTAGAGCATCCCCTGTTTTCTTTAACATTACTTTATCTCCTTCAATGATTACATCCTCTATATTTACAAAATTAAGTATTTGGTTTATTTCATTTGGAGAGGGAACTCTATGTGTATTTTCTTTGAACCCCCATAGTTTCGATAGAGGGGCTATTAATATGTCAAAAGCACCATTAGTCATTTTATAGCAGTCTATAGCTTTTGAAATTATGTCAATTGTTGTTTTGTCTACTTCTATCGGGCCTTTTCCTGCATTATTATTGATTCTTGAGACATCCGAGACTGGAGAAAAATCATCAAATTTCCTATTAAGTGAGTTTATTTCGTTGATTATTGCTTCTGTTGCTTCTTTTTTATCCTTACCGGATATTTTTATCTGGATAATTGTATTCATACTATATATTTCTGTTGATAGAAAATCATAATTTTTAATATCTTTCGTGAGGAAAATGATAGGTACTCCAATTATTACAATTAGCAATAATATAAGAATAAGTTTTTTACTCAATGATGTTCAAATCCTCTCCACAGAAATTGCATTTTCCATTATGGATGTAATTTTCAACTATTTCATACCCATGTCTTTTAATGATTCTTCTCTTGCAGTGAGGGCAATAAGTATCCTCATAAGGATGGTTAGTGATGTTTCCTGTATATACAAAATCAAGGCCTTCCTCTAGACCTATTTCTCTTATTCTTTCGAGAGACTCGATAGGAGTCGGAGGTAAATTCGATAAATCAAGATAAGGAAAGAACCTGGTTACATGCCATGGAGTTTTTTTACCCAATTCATTTCTAATCCAGGCTGCAAGACTCCTTAATTCTGTTAAATTGTCATTTATAGTTGGTATTACATTTGTTACTACCTCGATGTGCATGTTCCATTTTCTTTTTGCGTAAATTGTTGTTTCAAGTATTTTTTTCCAGTCAAATATTGGAGTAATCTTTCTATAAGCTTCATCAGAAAAAGCCTTTATATCAACCCTGAAGGCATCTAAATATGGTCCTATAACATCGAGTGCTTCAGGAGTAATTGAGCCATTTGTTACATAGATAGTATATAAGTCTTCCTTTTTTGCAAGTTTTGCGGTTTCGAGTGTATATTCAAACCATATTGTTGGCTCATTATAAGTCCAAGCTATTCCTTGAGCTCCGTAACTTTTAGCAAGCTTAACTGCTTCGCTTGGAGTTATGATTTCACTGCGGTTTTTAATTCCGTCTTCGGAAGTGAAAAAGTGGGATATTTCCCAATTCTGGCAGCCTCTGCATCTAAAATTACAGCTCCAGGTTCCAAAAGAAAGCACCATGCTTCCTGGATGAAAATGATTAAGGGGTTTCTTTTCAACAGGGTCGAGAGCGTAGGAAGAAACAAACGAGTTTAACAACGTATAAAGGCTCCCGTCTTTGTTAATCCTTGCCTTACAAAATCCACTTTTACCCTGCGGGATAACACATCTAAAATGACAGAGATTACACTTAACTTTGTTACTTTCTAACTTTTCCCACATTAATGCTTCTTCCACTATTTTAATTCCCCATTTAGAAATTTATTAATTGAAGAGGCGGCAAGTCTTCCTGCTCCCATTGCAGTTATAACTGTTGCTGCTCCGGTAACGATGTCACCCCCTGCGAAAACCCCTCTTACAGAAGTTTGTCCGTTTTCGTCTACCAGTATTTCACCATGTCTGCCTATTCTTAATCCCTGAGTAGTTTTGGAAATTATTGGGTTTGGGGTAGTTCCAATCGCAACTATGGCTTGATCTATGTCAATTGAGAAGTCAGATCCTTCTAAAGGAATTGGTCTTCTCCTGCCTGAGGCATCTTCTTCTCCTAATTTCATTTTTATGCATTCGACTTGTTTTACAAAGCCGCTTTCATTACCAATGTATCTTATTGGGTTAGTAAGCAACATAAATTCTATACCTTCTTCTTCAGCGTGAATAATTTCTTCTTCTCTTGCGGGCATTTCAGTTCTTGATCTTCTATAGATTAAAAATACATGCTCTGCTCCGAGTCTAAGTGCAGTTCGAGCTGAGTCCATCGCCACATTACCTCCGCCAATCACAGCAACCCTCTTTCCGATTTTAATTGGAGTATCGTAATCCGGAAATTTATAAGCTTTCATTAAATTTATTCGTGTAAGATATTCATTCGCTGAATATATTCTCCCTAAGTTTTCTCCTGGAATATGCATGAATTGAGGTGCTCCAGCGCCGGTTCCAATAAATACAGCACTATAACCATCTCTAAGCAGGTCTTCTATTGTCTCAGACCTTCCAACGGGGAAATCTAAAACAAATTTAACCCCAAACTTACTTAAGAATTCTATTTCTTCTTTTACGATTTTCTTCGGAAGCCTGAATTCAGGAATACCGTAAGTCAAAACCCCTCCGAGTTCGTGAAATCCTTCAAATATAGTGACTTCATAACCTATCTTAGTTAGATCAGCTGCGCACGTGAGTCCAGCAGGTCCTGATCCTATAATTGCAACTTTCTTATTTTGGCGTTCTTTTTTCTTTAATATACTTGTGTTTCCCTGCCTTCTATTTTCAAGTTCCCTATCAGCGATGTATCTTTCTAATTTTCCGATAGCGACGGGGTCTCCGACTTTTCCCATAACGCACACCACCTGGCACTGATCTTCCTGAGGGCAGACTCTTCCTGTAATTGCAGGTAATAAATTAGTTTCGTGCATTATCTCAATGGAAAGAGATATGTTATCCTCTTTTATCGCCTTGATAAAACCAGGGATATCTATACGAACAGGGCATCCGTCAACACATGGATGCGTTGGGCATTGAAGGCATCTTGAAGCTTCAAGGATTGCTTCTTCTTTCGTATAGCCAAGGGGAACCTCGCTAAAGTTTTTCTTTCGCGCTTGCGGTGGCTGTTCCTTCATTGGAATCTGCTGTTTTATGATACTCATATCCTTGCCTCCGTTTTCCATTTTTCAAAAGTTTGTTTTTCTTCATCTTTATAGACATTTAATCTTTCCATTAATTCATTGAAATCAACAAGATGTGCATCAAAGTCAGGTCCGTCAGAACAAGTTAATTTCGTTTCTCCGCCAACTGTTATTCTGCATGCGCCGCACATTCCCATCCCGCATACCATAAGCGAATTTAAGCTTGCAATAGTTCTGATTTTTTTAGGTTTAGTCATATCACTTACAGCCTTCATCATTATTGCAGGACCAATTGTAACTATTCGATCAATTTTTATATCGCTCTCTAATAATTTTTTTAAAACATCTGTAACAAAACCCTTTTCTCCATATGTGCCATCGTTTGTTGCAATCAGAAGCTTGTCTGAAACACCTTTCATCTTCTTTTCCCAGAACACATAATTTTTAGAACGATAACCTATAATGTTTATCACTCCATTTCCTTCGCCTTTTAATTTCCTGGCAATTGGGTAAATAGGGGCAACCCCGATTCCTCCTCCAATACATACAACAGTGCCGAATTTATTGATTTCGGAAGGTGTGCCGAGTGGCCCTGTAACATCTAAGATAGACCCTCCTTCAGGTATTGAGCCGAGCATATAAGTGGTCTTACCAACTTTTTGAAAGACAATTGTTATTCTACCCTTTTCACTATCAAAATCTGCGACAGTAAGCGGTATTCTTTCTCCTTTTTCGTTTACTCTTAAAATTGTAAACTGCCCTGGCTGTATATGTCTTGCTACATGAGGAGCATTAATTTCCATTAGGACCATTTCAGGGCCTAAGTTTTCTTTTTTGATAACTTTAAACATTAAACCTCCTTTTCTATTAAATTTGTCTTAAAAATTTTATTGAAATTTTCTCTTACAATTTCTTCAATTTCATTTAAATCTCTATTTGTAACTTCTCCATAGAATTTATAAATATATTTTACGAAAGCAGGGCGGTTTACTTTGCCTCTCATTGGTACAGGAGCAAGAAAGGGAGAATCGGTTTCAAAGAGGGTTTTTGAAGGCGGAATATATTTTGCTGTTTCAACAAGGTCATTTCTGCTTTTGAATGTCAACATTCCTGAAAAAGAAATATACATTCCAATATCGAGAACCTTATTAGCTTCGTTTATTCCATAATCGAAAGAATGAAATATTCCATTAAAATAACCAATTTTCTTAATAACTTTTATGGTATCTGCAAATGAGTCTCGAGAATGGACGAGAATCGGCAGTTTTAATTCTTTTGCTAAATAAATCTGTTCTTCAAATTTTTCTTCCTGTAGATCGGAGTCTGTTATTTTTCTATGGTAATCTAAGCCTATTTCTCCTATTGCGATTACCTTTTTTTCTTCTGCAAGTATTTTTAATTCCTCAATGGTATTTTTTTTAAATTTGTCTACATCGTTTGGATGAATGCCAATTGAAGCAAAAAAATTTTTATATTTTCTTGCAATAATGATTACTTCTTTCGAACTTTTAAGATTAAAGCCAACATTATTGATAAATATTGCCTTATTTTTACTTGCTTCGAACGTTTCTTTATCTAAATTTTCTTTATAAAGTTCTTTGATTAAGTGTGCATGGCTATCGATGAACATTAGCTGATCTTAGTTCCTGTTTTTATATCTCTGTCGACTATTATTAAAGAGAGTTCAGTATCATTAGAAGCTGCAAGTAACATACCATCTGATTTAACCCCCATTAATTCTTTTGTCTCAAGGTTGTTAATTATAACAATTTTCATTCCAATTAGTTCTTCGGGAGAGTAAAATTTTCCGATTCCAGCCACAATTGTCCTTTCTTCTATACCAAGTGATATCTCAATTTTTATTAGTTTCTCAGAGTTTTCAACTTTTTCGGCTTTTATAACTTCCGCCACTCTCAAGTCTAATTTGTTAAAATCTTTGTAACTAATAAGGTCTTTTCTGTCTACCTTTATTTCGATTTTATCTTTTTCAATTCTCGGAAAGATTGGAGATATTTTTTGAACATTTATTCCACTTTTCAAAGCCCCCCATTCCAGGTCTTTAAAATCAACTGGAAATGAATCTAATAACTTCAGAATCATTTCTCCAGTAAACGGCATAAAAGGCAGAAGCAAAATAGTTGTAATTCTTATACCCTCGATCAGGTGATATAGAATATTATTTAGATCGGTACTTTCTTTTTTAAGTTTCCAGGGTTCTTTTCTTTGAATGTAGTTATTGAGAGACGAAATGATCTTCCAGATTTCATCAAGCGCAAAAGATAAATTGAATTCATCCATTTCCTTTATGTATGTGGATTTTTTCCCCTCGATTAGTTTAACGATTTCTTTATCATCAGAAGTTCGGGAAGGAACAACTCCATCATTATACTTATAGAGCATTGTAATAGTCCTGTTGATGAGATTCCCATAATCATTCGCAAGATCTGAATTATACCTTTTTAGATAGGTTTCCATTTTAAAATCTCCATCCTGGCCAAAGTTGATTTCTCGCGAAAGATAATATCTAAGGGTATCTATTGATATGTCTTCACTTATTTGGGCTACTTCTGAGAATTTATTTACAAAATCATCAGGGTGTACTACATTTCCAAGAGATTTTGACATTCTTGCGCCCTCAAGATTCCAGAAGCCGTGAGCAAAGATGGTTATTGGCAATGGTAACCCGTAGCTTAGAAGCATTGCTGGCCAAACAATTCCATGGAATCTTGTAATATCTTTACCTATTATGTGTAGATCCGCTGGCCAATATTTTTCAAATTTATCTTTATTGTCATAGAAGCCAATTGAAGTAACGTAATTTATAAGAGCATCGAACCATACATATATTGTTTGAGCTTCATCAAAAGGGACCGGTATCCCGAATTTAAAGGATTTTCGCGAAACAGAAACATCCTGAAGTCCTGATTTTATTAGATTAACTATCTCGTTGTATCTTGACTCAGGTCTTAGGAATTCTTTATGTTCTTTATAATATTTTAAAAGAGTTTTCTGGTATCTACTTAACCTAAAAAAATAATTTTCCTCTTTTATTTTTTGCACTTCCCCACCACAATATGGGCACTTTCCTTCTATTAAATCGGAGTCTTTTAGGAAGGTTTCGTCGCGTACACAGTACCATCCCTCATATTTTCCAGGATATATATCTCCTTTTTCATAGAGTTTCTTAAAGAAATCCTGTACAACTTTTATATGATCTACATCACTTGTTCTTATAAAACGGTCATAGGAAATTTTAAATTTATCAAAAGTATTTTTCCATATTGATGCTTCCCTATCAACAAATTTTTGGGGCTCAATGCCTTCTTTAATTGCCCTATTTTCTATTTTTTGTGAATGTTCATCGGTTCCTGTTGAAAAAAATACATCAAAGCCCTTTAATCTTTTATAGCGTGCTATAATGTCGGTAGCAATTACTTCAGAAATAGAGCCTATATGCGCGGTATCGTTTACATAATAAATTGCAGTAGTTATATAAAACTTATCCATTCTTAATCCCTATATAGATTTGTTTAGCAACTCTATTATATTTGTGATCTTATACTTTATTGTGCCGAGATTACTCGAACCTGATACAAATACTATAAGAATATTGCTATTTTTAAGAGTAGAAATTATAATTTTCCCAATGCTACCATTGATTATGGTATCTGTAAATTCGCCCATTTTTGTATTTTCTAATAAATTTGAAATATATCCTTTTAATGAAGCTATCAGTCCTGCAAGAATAAGGGGTGAATTATCAAGACTTGAACTGCCAAAAATTAATTTTCCTGAATCTGTCGCGAGATAAACTCCAAGAACTCCAGGAAAGTCTTTTATATTCGTGAGAATTTTATCTATCATTTAATCATCTCCTCTATTTTAGGAATGATCTTTTTTGTTTCTAATCTTGCCCTGCCTATGTTTGCAGGACTTGTCATTCCTATTACAATAAAATAATTTTCTGAAACAGTTACAACAAATATCCCCATCTTTTCTGTATTGAAAAAAAACTCTTCAAGATTACCCATTTGCAGCGCCTTAACTGTTCTTGAAACAGAATTATAAACCTCTGCAATTTCGGCACTTGCCTCTGCTTTTTCCATATTTTCCTTTGTTATAATCGAAATAGGCAATCCATCTCTTCCGATTAATCCTACAAAAACCAAACCTTCAATATTCTCTGCAAGGTATTTAATGACTTGTTCGAATTCTTCCACTTTTGCCTCCTTCTCCATCAAATTATATCAGAATTTTTTTAAAACAAATAGTTGATTATAATTAATTTAAGGTGGAAAGTTGAAGGGGAGAGAGCTTGCAAATTTTATAGTTAAGATAATAAGAGACAAAAAAGGAAGAGATATCAAAATTATTAATGTTAAAGATTTTGCTATTTTAACAGATTATTTTATCATATCCACTGTTGAAGTTCCTGAACACGGAAAAGCAATTAAAGAAGAGATTGAAAAGAGATTGAAATTTCAAGATAACTTAGTTTGGTCTGTCGAAAGAGATAAATCAGGATTATGGATTGTTCTTGATTTTGGAAGCGTAATAGTTCATATGATGACAGAAGAGAAAAGAACTTTTTATGAAATAGAGAGATTATGGGAAAAGAAAGAGCCATTATCCACATAAAAAAATAAAGTAAATACAATATATTGACAAAAATTGATATAAATATATAATTGTTTTGTAATATTTTTTGGAGGAATTATGAGTGATTTTGATTTTTCGTTTAACAATGAAGACCCTGAGAAAAAGAACCTGGATCAAAATGTCATATATGACATTGTAATTATAGGGGCAGGTCCTGGAGGCCTTACTGCTGCTATTTATGCCGGTAGATCAAGATTAAATACAATTGTATTAGAGAAAGTCTCAGCTGGCGGTCAGATTGCAGTTTCGGATTGGGTTGAAAATTATCCAGGATTCCCTGATGGTATTTCTGGTCGGGAACTTGTTGAAAGGTTTAAGAAACAGGCTGAAAAATTTGGCGCTAAAATCATTATAAATGAAGTACTGAGCATAAGAAAAGAAAAAAACTTATTTTATTTAAACACCGAAAGTGTAGAAATAAAGACTAAATCTGTAATTTTGTCTACTGGTTCAGAGCCTGTAAAGTTACCTGTTCCTGAGGAAGAAAAGTTTAGAGGCAAAGGGATTTCATATTGTGCTACATGTGATGCAGCATTTTTTAAGGATAAGATAGTTTGTGTAATTGGTGGAGGGGATACAGCTCTTCATGAGACCGTTTATTTAAGCAAGTTGGCAAGGAAAGTAATTTTAATGCACCGAAGAAATAAATTCAGGGCTGCTAAGATGCTTCAGGAAGAATTATTCGCCAATCCTAAAGTCGAGTTTAAATTAGGCTATGTGCCTATTAGGATCCTCGGAAATAAAAGAGTAGAGGGAATAGAAATTGAGAACGTGGAAACCCATCAAAGAGAAAATTTATCGGTAGATGGTATCTTTGGTGCAATTGGCGAAAAACCTAATAGTGAACTTGTTAATAATCTTGTAGAGCTCACAGAAAGGGGCTTTGTAAAAACAGATGAGGATAAGGAAACCTCATTAAAAGGTCTTTTTGCGGTTGGTGATGTTACTGATACACCCTTGAGACAGGTTGTAACTGCCTGTTCGGATGGGGCAATTGCTGTAACAAGTGCCGAAAAATATATGAGAGATTTAGAGAGGTGAAGTATGGAGAAATTACTAAAAGAAAAAGATGAAGAATATGTCAGGCAATTATTTGAACAAAATCTAAAAGATCCAGTTGAGCTTGTTCTGTTCCTTGAAAAGGAGGATGGTGAGCGATTAAACCATTTTAATGAGCAATACCAGCCATATATAGAAGAAATTGCGAAAGAAATTTCTTCTATATCAGATAAGGTTAAGCTTACTGTCCATAAAGGGAATTTGGAAAAAGAAAAGGAATATGGAGTCAAAAATATTTCTGCTCTTTTTGTTGAGGGCAAAAATACAAATAAAAATGTTGTTTACTATGGCATGCCTTCTGGCCATGAATTTTCTTCAGTTCTTGAAGATATTATTGATGTTTCAAGAGGAGAAACAGATCTTAATTTAAGCATTAAAGAGACCGTAAAAAGAATTAGCTCGAATGTAGAAATTCTGGTATTTGTAACTCCAACATGTCCTTATTGTCCTAAAGCTGTTAGAACTGCGCATCAATTTGCTATGGAGAATAAATTAATAAATGGAATAATGGTAGAGGCGACTGAATTTCCTGAGTGGTCGAAAAAGTACAGCGTATATGGGGTTCCTAAGATTATTATAAATGATAAGGTGCAGTTTGAAGGAGCTGTTCCGGAGAGTGCATTTTTGAATAGTATATATGAGGCCCTTGGAATAAAAATTGTTTTATAATCCTTTATCGCGTTTTATAAAATGAACTTGTAAATTGAAAAGATAAGGATGAGTAATAATAAGTACAGGTTCTTTAGAGATGAAAGTGGTTATGAGTAAAAAAAATTATTTTGGTGTTGGTGTAGATTTAGGGGGAACTAAGATTTTGGGAACACTTGTTAATATTGATGGTAATTTAATAAATAAATTAAAAATAGAAACTGGAGATACTGAAAATGGAGCACAGATTTTAGCAAAAATTACAGATATTGTCAAAGAGTTCAGTAAGATTCAAGAAATTTCATCAATAGGGATTGGTTCAGCGGGGTTTGTTGACTATAAGAAAGGGATTGTCCATAACTCGCCTAATATAAAATTTTTAAAAGAATTTAAACTGTCAGACAAAATCAAAGAGTTAACAGGCATTGAAACGTATATAGATAATGATGTTAAAATGGGCGCTTTTGCTGAGCTTCAACTGGGTGAGGGTAAAAATATAAATGATTTTGTTTTCATAACTTTTGGAACTGGTATCGGAGGAGCCATTGTAATTAATAAGAAACTTGTAAGGGGTTTTGATAATCTTGCAGGAGAAATCGGCCATCTTTCTCTTGTTGAAGGTGAGTATTTATGCGGTTGCGGCAAGAAGGGTCATTTTGAAACGCTATCATCGGGTCCTGCGATTAAACGCTATTTCCTTGAACAAATTTCATATGGAAGAAAAAGTGAGGTTTTGAGGTTTGTTGACGGAGATTTATCGCTTATTGATGTACCTTTGATTTCTCAATTTGCAAGAAATGGAGATGATCTTTCTCTTGAGTCTTTGAATTATGCAATGCATTTTATTGCTCTTGTAATATCTTATTTGATAAATTTATTAAACCCTGAAAAGATTATTTTAGGAGGAGGACTGTTAAAAGGTCTTGAACCGGTTTATCAAAATTTATTTGCTGAAATTAATAAATATGCTCTGGATACTTCTTTAAGAAGTGTCGAAATTGTGAGATCAAATCTTGGTGAAGATGCAATTAGCTTGGGTGCCGGTATTTTAGGATTAATGAAAAAGCATAATATGAGCAATTTGTGGTAATGTGAGTTATTTTGAAGCAAATACAACTAAGAAAATGAAACTAATAATTAAAAAAGGGAAGTAAATTCCCCCTTTTTTTTATTTTCCAATTTTTTAAATTAATAACGAAAGGATTGCCTTTTGTACATGAAGCCTGTTTTCAGCCTGGTCAAACACTACAGAATGTGCGCCATCAATAACTGAATCTGTTATTTCTTCTCCTCTATGTGCTGGAAGGCAGTGCATTACAATAGCGTCTTTGTCGGCATACTTCAGTATTTCATCATTTATCTGGTAGGGAAACATTGACTTTAATCTCTTATCATGTTCTGATTCTTGTCCCATGGATGCCCACACATCTGTATAGATTACATTGGCATCTTTTACTGCTTCTTTCGGGTTATTTGTGATAAGAATCGAGCCGTTTGATTTTTTAGCAAATTTCTTTGATAGATCAACAACTTCTTTAATTGGTTCGTAGCCTTTGGGGCTTCCAACTCTTACGTGCATTCCCAATATAGAACCGCCAAAAAGTAAAGAGTTTGCCACATTATTACCATCTCCAAGATATGCAAGTTTAATTCCTTCGAGTTTTCCTTTTTTCTCTTTTATCGTCAAAAGGTCGCCCATTATTTGGCAGGGATGAGAATAATCAGAGAGGGCATTAATAACAGGGATGCCTGAATAATTTTTGAGTTCTTCCAATGTTTTTTGAGAATAAACTCTTGCAACTATCCCGTGTACATACCTTCCGAGTGTCCTTGCAGTATCAGCTATTGTTTCTCCTCGTTTTATCTGCATATTTGTTGTTTCAAGCACGAGAGGGAAGGCGCCGAGTTCATTAATTGCGACAGCAAAGGAAACCCTTGTCCTTGTTGAAGGCTTCTCAAAGATTACTGCAACACTTTTTCCTTTAAGGAATGGTTCATCTTTGCCTGAATAATGTTCTATCTTAATTTTTTCGCCTTGGAATATAATTTGTTCCAACTCTTCTTTTGTAAAATCTTTTAAAGAAAGAAATGATTTTCCTCTTAGATTTACCGACATTTTATCCTCCAAATCTTTCTTTTATAATTTCTTTAAGGCCTGGCTGGCCAATCTCCTGTAATTCGTACCTTACCCTTAACGCTGGTTTATTCAACTTAACAAGTTTTCTTAAGTCGATGGGAGTTCCTATAATAACGACATCTGCAGGAATTTTATTTATAGTTTCTTCAAGTTCTTTAATCTGAGCGTCACTGTATCCCATTGCTGGAAGAACATCTTTGGTTTGGTTGTATTTTTGATAAGTTGACAGTATAGAGCCCACTGCATATGGAAGAGGAGAAACTATTTCGCTTGCACCCCATTTTTTTGCAGCTACAAAGCCAGCACCATAACTCATTCCTCCGTGTGTTAGTGTTGGACCATCTTCTACAACTACAACTTTTCTACCTTTTATTATTTCCCCATTTTCAACAGAAATTGGAGATACTGCATCAATAATTAAAGCATTAGGATTTAACTGCATCGCATTATTTCTTATAAGTTCAATTGAATCCCAATTTGCAGTATCTTCTTTATTTATTACTATAACGTCTGCATATCTGAAATTCATTTCGCCTGGATGGTATGTTAGTTCGTGCCCTGCTCTTAAAGGATCTGCCACGACAATATGTAAATCTGAATGATAGAAAGGAAAATCATTGTTTCCACCGTCCCAGACGATTACATCTGCTTCTTTCTCTGCTTCTCTTAATATCTTTTCGTAGTCCACTCCTGCGTATATGATTGCGCCAAGGTCGATATGCGGTTCGTATTCTTCGCGTTCCTCTATTGTGCATTTATACTTATCTAAATCTTCATAAGTAGCAAATCTCTCTGACACCTGCTCGGCGAGATTTCCGTACGGCATTGGGTGTCTAATAGACACAACTTTTTTGCCCATTTCTCTAAGTATCTTTACAACTTTTCTTGTAGTTTGGCTTTTCCCTGAACCAGTCCTAACGGCACAAACAGAGATAAGTGGTTTTACGGATTTTACCATCGTGCTTTCTGGTCCCATCAGCCAGAAATCAGCGCTAGCAGCCATTACCTGTGAGGCTTTGTGCATCACATATTCGTGTGGGACATCACTGTAAGCAAAAACAACTCTGTTTACTTTAAATTTCTTAATCAGTTCATTGAGTTCGCTTTCGGGATAGATTGGAATTCCATTTGGATATAAGGTGCCGGCAAGAACAGGTGGGTAAAGCCTGCCTTCGATATTTGGGATCTGAGTTGCAGTGAATGCTACAACCTCAAATTCCCCTCTTTCTCTAAAAAAAACATTAAAATTATGGAAGTCTCTTCCAGCTGCTCCCATTATTAATACTCTGGTCTTTTCCATTTTCTTCTCCTTACTATTAAATTTCCATAAACAATATATGGATTTAAAATTTTAAGTCAAATCCTATTTGAAATTTTTTATTGTTTTTTAAAAGTTTTTTCTCAGCTAATTATTTTTCTCGAATATTTTAACAAATTAATTTAGCAAAGATTATTATCTTTCGCATATTTTTTCCTGCAGGTAAATGGGTTTCATTTTCCTTTCAGTACATTTATAGTTTTTTTATATTTAACTCTCCAGTTAAGATTTTTAAAATTTAATGTTGTAAACAAGCAAAAATGCTAGTATTTGAAGTATATATTTACTGACGACTTCTGGGGGCGTTCTATCAATTTCGATTTCAATTGTTTGAGTGAGTTCTTTTACTGCTTCGACAATTCTTCCTGCAATTACCTCTGTTACAGGTCTAGAAAAGGCTTTTTCTTTTATTATTCTGTCATATGCAACCGTGTAAATTGCATTTTCATCTTTGAAATTTTTAATAAAAACGTCTTCTAATAGCTCAAGAGAAATTTGTGCTATGTCGTTTTTTTCTGTTTCAGGCATTGAAGGGAGTGTTGTAAGGGATTGACTTAATGTTTGTCTCAAAGCAAGCGAAATTTTTTGAGGATCTGTAACATTTTTGAGAAACTCTCTTAAGGGAAAAACAAGAGAGTAAGCTTTATATACGATAAAGGTAATATACCCTAAGTAAGAATCTACGTTGAGTAATCTTTGTAGTTGTTCCATAGATATAACCCTGATGGCCTTGCTTACTTGACTCGAGGAAAGAATATTAAGAATCTCCTTTGTAATTACATAAATCATATTAAATATATCATAGTTTTCACCAAATGATATGTATAGGTTAAGCAACTTTGCGTCGTCTCTCCCGATTATCTGACCATGATTTTGAAATCCCCAAACAAGCATATGGGCTGTTTGACTCGCAAGGATTGCCTTTTCTCTTTCTGGCCTTTCTTTAAACATGTATCTGTACAAGAAATTGTATGCATAAGCTTCTCCTGTAGTAAGTGCTCTATAGCACATATTTACAATTGTTGGATTTATTTGTGAAGTAATTGGAGAGATAAAATTTACTGCGGTATTCAACGCTATATCAACTGCGTCTTCTCTTTTAATTCCGACATTTTCTGCAATTTCCTCTGCCATTTTAAGTGCTATGGGGAAAAAATCAGATGTGAATTTTTCATATAATTGTAAGAAAGGATAATAACCTTCTAATGCTGAAATCTTAAGTTTTTCAATAAGAGGGTGCTCCATTTGCATATCTATAGGACCAATTTCCGATTGAGGACCCATAACTATTTCATCAGCAGCAAGGGTCATGAGTGTAGCAGCGCTCTTTGCATATAGTGGTACAACTACTTTTAGTTTTTTGCACTTCGAACGAATAACATTCATCATCTGGTATGCTGGATGAGGAAAACCGCCATTTGATAGTATAACCATGTCAATTCTTGTTTCTTCTGGAGGAGTTGGAATTTTGTTGAGTTGATCAATAAGATCAAAAATATCTTCTCTACTAATCGGTGCCAGGATATTGTAGACAAAAAATAATAAATAACGAAAACCTTTTTCTCTGCTTTCTTTAACAGGGACAGGTGTTTTTAAAGGCAATTTTTGCTCATCTTTACTTTCTTCAGGCTCTTCCATTTTTTTCTCTTCTGGTTTTTTTTCATCTTTTTCTCCTTCCATTTTTTCCTCCTAAATATTAATTTTACTTAGTGAATTTTAGCATTTTGTTTTTTATTTTCAAAGATACAATTGCATTTAACATAAAAGTATTATTTTAAATTTTCTAATTTTTTTACAGTAAATTTTCTTTTTAAGCCAGTTAAGTGATATAATAATCAAAAGCACCTTTAGGAGGTGGTTTGTGAAGATAAGAGAAGCTGCTGTGGATGGTAGTTTCTATCCAGGCGATAGGGAAGAATTGAGAAATATGGTAAGGCAGTTTCTTGAAAACTCAAGATTACTCGAAATTCATAATTTAAAAGCAATAGTTGCTCCCCATGCTGGTTATATTTATTCAGGATCTGTAGCTGGTCTTAGCTTCAAGCAACTTTCGAATCTTGACCATGAGAAATTATGGAAAGTTTTTATTATTGCACCCTCTCATTACTCTTTTTTTTCTGGTGCATCGGTAGGTGTTTTTGACGCATATCAAACTCCTTTAGGTCTCGTAAATGTTTCTAAAATTGCTTCTAAGATGCTCCTGGAAGATAATTTTCATTTCGTTCTTGATGCTCACATAGAAGAGCATAGTATTGAAGTTCAATTACCATTTCTCCAGTATTGTTTACCACATTTTGAAATTATCCCCATAGTTACAGGAGAAATTTCTTTCTCTCACCTAGGGGACGTCCTCCTGAAATATCTAGATGAGAACTCTTTTATTCTCGTTAGTTCTGACTTAAGTCATTATTATTCATATGAAAATGCGAGAAAAATTGATGAAAATTGTAATAAAGCAGTAGAAACCGTTGATTTGAAGAAGCTTCAGAAGTGCGAAGCTTGTGGCAAGACAGGAATAGCGGCTTTAATTTACATTGCAAAAAATAAAAATTGGAGAGGAAAAGTGCTTAGTTATATGACAAGTGGTGATACAACAGGACCAAAAGATCAGGTAGTAGGATATGGCTCTTACGTTTTTTATAAGGAATAATTCCGATGAAAGAATTACAACGCAGAATTTTACTTGATATTGCCAGGAAAACTATTGAGTTGTATTTAGAAACTGGCAAAAAGCTTTCTTTACCTCCTGAAGAGTTTAATGATGAGGAGTTTTGGGAGAAAAGAGGTACATTTGTAACACTAACAATTGGCGGAGAGCTGAGAGGTTGTATCGGTTCGATAATTCCAGTTAGGCCTTTGCTTCAGGATATTGTTGATAATTCTATAAATGCTGCTTTCAGAGACCCTAGGTTTCACCCTTTGACTAAAAAAGAATTTAAGGATATCAATATAGAAATTTCAATTTTATCAATCCCGATGCGTTTGGATTTTAAAGATGTTGAAGACTTGTATAGTAAAATTCGGCCTGGTATTGACGGGATTATACTGAAAAAAAGCATATATCAGGCTACTTTTCTTCCTCAAGTATGGAATGATTTGCCTTCTAAAGATGAATTTTTTGGTAACCTTTGCTATAAGGCAGGATTACCATATGATTGCCTTAAACTTGAGGGGATAGGAGTCGAAGTGTATCAAGTCGAAGCTTTCTCAGAAAAAGAACTTGAGAGGTAAAAATTATTTTTTCTTTTTAATGTTCAAGAGTTGCTAAACGTAGGTATCAGGGTCTTTAAAGAAAAGCGCTCCTATAAACATCAGTGCCATTGGTATTATGCCGAAAACAATTATAGAGGTGGTCATTTTTGTTACGGCAGCACCTAATTCTGGCAGTAAAAAACCACCGATATTTGCGGCAATAAGTATCATACCACTTCCAACACCAGCATATTTTATTCCAATTTTTGAATAAGCACTTGGAAGGTGAACTCCTAGAGGATACATAGGGAATAAAGCAAAACCAAGGATAAATCCATCTATTAATAAAGCGCTAAAACTTTTTAAGACAAGGACAAGCAAAAACATCGTTACACATATAAGCGGAAGCAATAAAAAGAAGAATCTTACCTTTTTAAGTTTATGGCTTAAATTTGGAACAGTCATTGCACCTAATAAGCATCCAAATAGTATCATGCTGTTCACGATTGCCGCTTTAGAGGGAGAAACTCCTTTAAAGGACATAAGCATTCTGGGGTACCAACCAGCAAGCCAGGCAAAAACACCTATATCAAGTAGAGAGATAAAACTTAGTGATTTTATCGCAGGTTCAGAAAATATAATTTTTGCATCTTCTGAAAAAGTCGGCTTTTCCTTACTTACAACTGTATAAGGAAACTCGAGGTTTGAAACTAACATTATATATAGGACAGAAACGGTTGCTGAGACAATGCCGTAAATCAATAATAACGAAAAAAGTCCTATTTTAGATACAATTGGGTATGTTACAAGGAAGGTAAGTATCTGGCCTCCAGTTAGAAATGCAGTAAAAATAGCTATTTTTGAAGAAGCCTCTTTGGGTTCGAAAAGCCTGTAGGTCAAAGGAGACCAGGAAGTAAAACAGAATGCAGCACTGAGAGTAAAAATCAATTGTACTAAAAGTAGTGCTGGAAAGCTTCCGATTGTAAAAGGTCTTATAAGTGTCGTAACTCCAAGTATAGCTGCTGCGGTGATTGTTGTTTTCTTTGGGTTTTTATCGGCGAAACTGCCCGTAAAGTATGATAAAAAAACAAGAGCAAGGGGGACCGATGAGATAAATAACGCTAATGCAAACCCTGAAATTTTGTATTTTGGTTCAATTACAGAAGATAGCAATGGACCCCACATAAACCAATTAAAGCCAATAATTGAAGTAACCAAAGCGAAAAGAAAATATGAACTCTTGGCTTTGCTTTTCATAAAATCCACCTTTTAATCCTTTTAACTATGGATATATTGTAAAATCTTTAATTTTTTTAACAATCAAAATAAAGTTCGATTTCATACGGGTGAACTCTTTTTTCAATTTCAAATGATTCTTTATTCTTTTCTTCAATCCAAATCTCGGAAAAATTTTCTGGGAATATTTCTTGTAAGTAACTGTTATCATTTGCCAGATAATTAAGGGCATTTTTGAGCGAAGCCGGCAGAAATTGTGCTTTTGAAGGCTCTCTAAAACCTTCTTTATCAGGGTCTATTTTGTTTTTAATACCATCTAATCCTGCAAGAAGCATTGCTGCCATTGAAAGGTAAATATTTCCTGACCCGTCCGAAACCCTGAATTCTATATTTTTATCTGAAGGTGCAGTTGAATATTTGGGAATTCTTATTGCTGCATTTCTATTACCAACTGAATAAAAGGTTCTCACAGGAGCTTCATACCCAGGGATTAATCTTTTATATGAGTTGGTTGAAGGATTAGTTATTGCAATCAGGGAAGAGATATGTTTTAAAATACCACCAACATAATAAAGGGCAATTTCTGATAAGTCAAAGGTTTTAATATTATTATTATAAAATAAAGGTGTTTTATCTTCGAAAAGCATTTGATGGAAATGCATTCCGTTTCCTGCCTCGTTGTTTAAAGGTTTTGGCATAAAAGTTGCCGTTAGGTTATTTTGGTATGCATACATTTTTGCAAAATATTTAAGTGTTTGACCTATGTCTCCCGACCTTAATAGTGTATGGTATGGAACTTCAATTTCAACCTGACCGGCACCTCCTCCCTCGTGATGGTGATATTTTACTTCAATACCTGCTTCCTCAAGCATTAATACAAGATTTGATCGGAAATTGTAAAGTTTATCCTTTGGAGGGGAGGCATGGTATCCTTTTCCTTTTTTGTTGAAATATCCTTTCCCTGGTTCTGAATATCCGCCTGAATTCCACATGCCTTCATCTGAATCAACTTTGTAATACGAGATGTTTTGTTCATTTTTATAGTTAACATTAGAGAAGACGTAGAATTCGTATTCCGGTGACCAGTAACTTGTATTTGCGAAGTTTTTCTTTTTAAGATGATTTTCTGCTTTTTTGGCAATTGTACGAGGATCAAGCAAAAATTCTTCGTTTGAATCAGCTTGATATGAAAATGCAAAGAAAGATAAGGTTTTTACTTCATAAAAGGGGTCTATGAATGCATAGTTTATATCTGGAATTAGTTTCATATCGCTTTGCTCAGTAGCTTTAAAACCAGGTATTGAGGAACTGTCAAAACCAACTCCGTTTTTAAAGAATTGTTCGTCAACTCTATCGATAGGGATGCTTATATGATGTAATCCTCCAAAAAGGTTTGTGAACTTTAAGTCAATTTGTTTAATTGAATTTTTCTTGCTGAAATCAAAGATCTCTTTTGTGGAATTAAACTCTAACATTTTCGCCTCCTTAACTTATATTTTATTTTAAAGAAATCGCACAGGTTACAAAATTTATTTTTTGAATTTTGCATGTTTAGCTTTTGTATTTCCGAAAATAATGCTATAATTATTTGATTTGGTTATATTGGGGTGCGTTATGCTGAGAAGGCTTATGCCTAACCCTCTGAACCTGATCTAGATAATACTAGCGTAGGGAAAAATGAACATTGATAAAGTACCTCTGTTAAGAGGGATTCAAAAGAAAACTTTTTTGAACTTATTTTTTTTGTTTGGTTTTTTTCTTTTATGTTTTTATTTTCCACTCTTCAAAATGCTTAAGGAAGCATTTACAACAAGTAGTGGAAATTTTACTCTCAATGAATTCAAAAAGATATTTAATGAATCTTATAATTTAAACGTTATTATCTTTACATTTAAAGAAGCATTTACAAGTGCTCTATTTACTCTTATTCTTGGTCTTCCGGGTGCGTATATTATTTCTCACTATAAGTTTAAGGGTAAATCTTTTTTGGTTTCTTTAACCACAGTTCCTTTTGTACTGCCTTCTCTTCTTGTTGCCCTGGGGTTCATAATTTTGTTTGGAGATAGTGGCTTCCTAAATAAGTTTCTGATGGATGTTTTTCATTTTAAGCAGCCTCTTCATATTCTTTATTCATTCTCAGCCATTATTCTCGTGCATACTTTTTATAACTTTCCCGTGGTGCTACGTATTATCGGCGGCACATGGGCAGGGATAACAGATAAATATGACTTTGCCGCCAAAAGTTTGGGAGCAAAACCGTTACAAGTATTCTTTAGAGTTACTATGCCTTTATTGCTCCCTGCTATTATTTCAAGTTTTTCTTTAGTGTTCTTGTATTGTTTCTTGAGTTTTTCAATTATTTTAATCATAGGTGGGGCAAAGTTTGCGACGATCGAGGTCTCGATTTATACATATTATAATATGTTTTCAGATTTTAAAATGGGGAGTGCATTGGCAACATTCCAGGCACTATTTTCCTTATTGGTAATTTATACTTACTTGAAAGTGAGTGATATTTTTAAAACAGGGAATATAGAAAAATCTATTGTTGAGGCCCCGAGCATCGTAAATAATAAAAAAACTTTATTTCTTAGCCTGGTCTATCTTGTTGTAATATTTTTTCTAATTATTGCACCGATTTTTGTTGTAATTGTTTATGCTTTCTTTGATCCTTTCTCGTCAAAATTCACTTTCGAAAATTTCATTAAGCTTTTTGGTACAAATTATACGTATCTTTTAGGGACTAGCTTTTCGAGAGTTATATTGAATAGTTTTACTTTTGCATTGCTTACTTTGTTTTTATCAAATTTGCTGGCTCTCTTAGGAAGCTATGGACTGAAGACAAATTTCAAGGGCAAGAATTTTTTGGTTTCTATTTTAATGCTCCCCCTGGCTACTTCTCCAATTACAATTGCACTTTCATTTATAATTTTCTTTCGTTCCCCTTTTGATTTGATAAATACTCCCATGCCGATATTAATTGCCCATACTTTATTAGCTTTCCCTTTTTCTTTAAGATCCCTGTTGCCGGCAGTTCAAAGTACTTCAGATTCATTTGTTTTTGCATCAAGAAGCCTTGGTTATAGTAGACTTAAGAGCTTTTTAAAAATTGACCTGAACCTTTTTAAAAATGTACTTATTACTTCCTCAATATTCTCTTTTGCAATATCTTTTGGAGAATTTGGTGCTACGTTTATGCTTTATATGCCCAGATTCACGACAATTCCAATTGCTTTATATAGATTTTTATCTGGAAGACATTATGGAGAAGCCTCAGCATTAGGCTCGATATTTGCGGTTGTTAATATTGTCTCTTTCATTCTTATAGAAAGATTTCACGGGAATAAGGTAAATGTTTTATGAGCGAGAAGATAAGGGTTTTAGATATAAGCAAGTGTTATTCAGATTTTTCATTAAAAGTAAGTTTTGAGGTTTACGAAGGAGAATTTGTTTCTATCCTGGGACCATCGGGATCTGGAAAAACAACTGTTCTGCATATTATTGCAGGATTTATTCCGCCAGATTCAGGGAAAATTATAAAAGATGGGGACGATATTACGAAGGTTCAACCTGAGAAGAGGAATATAGGCATCGTTTTTCAAGATTTTGCTTTGTTTCCATTTCTTTCAGTGTATTCAAACATTGCCTTTGGTCTAAAACTTAAACGTTTATCTAAGAAAGAAATAGATTCAGAGGTTAAAAAGATTGCTTCTACATTTGGCATTAATAATTTACTTGGAAAATACCCTGATTCAATTTCTGGCGGTGAAAAACAAAGAGTTGCTCTTGCCAGGGCAATGATAACAAAACCGGACATACTTTTAATGGATGAGCCAATGTCCTCGCTTGATGCAAAGATTGGGGAAAAACTACGTGACGAGTTGAGGGATTTTCATAGAAGGTTTGGGATAACGATAATATATGTAACACACGATCAAACAGAAGCGATGTATCTGTCTGATAGAATCGTACTAATGAAGAATGGCCGTATTGAACAAATTGGTAGTCCTATTAAGCTTTATTACGCACCTGAAACTTCTTTTGCAAGAGAGTTTATTGGGAAAATTAATCCTATAAATGTAAGTGGAGAAATCGTTTATGTGCGCCCCGAAGATATAAAACTCTCTAAGAAGAAAGGAGATTTGAAAGGAACCATTACTGATATCCATTATCTTGGAAGTACAAGCGAAATAGTTGTAAAGTTAGAAAATAGCATAATATTTGCATTAGATTTAACAAGAAACATCAGTGATTTGAAGAAGGAAGATACTGTATTTTTAACCATAAGTAAAAATATGCAATAAATAAAGTGATGCATAAGGATATTTTTAAAAATGTATTAATTAATTTTAGGGAGGTGAATTTATGAAGAAAGCTATTTTAGTTATTTTAGTCACTTTTTTAGCTTTCGGGTGCTTAGCAGGTTGTCAGAAGAAGGAAGTAACGCCAGAAACGCTTACTGTTTATACTTATGATAGTTTTATTTCTTATGGGACTCCTGAAGCAACAAACCAAATTTTTGAGACTAAGTATAATTGTAAACTTAATTTTGTCTCTTTTGGAGATTCGAAAGAAACTTTGAATCGTCTAATTCTTGAGAAAGAGAACACTCAGGCTGATGTTTTCGTCGGAGTAAATATTGATGATCTTTCAAAGGCGTTAGATAATGATTTATTTATTTCTTACAAACCGAAATTAATTGATAAAATCCCTTCAGATTATATACTGGACAAAAGTTATAGATTGATTCCTTTTGATGGCCCGGATTCTATTGCAATTCTCTATGATTCCGAAAAAATACAGAACCCACCAAAAAGCTTTGAAGATCTTATCAAGCCTGAGTATGCCAAAAAACTGATTTTGGAAGATCCAAGAACCAGTGGGCCAGGAATGAGCTTTTTACTATGGACTATAGCAGTTTATGGGGAAAATGGATTTGCTGACTATTGGAAGAAATTGAATCCTACAATTTTCCATATTTACCCAGGTTGGGATTCAGCTTTTACTGCTTTTTCTACTGGGGAAGCACCGATGATGATTAGTTATGATACCGACCCTGCATATTTTTATGTTGAAGAAAAGAGTACAAGATACAAAGCAGTAATTCTCAAAGAAGGCGGCTGGATGTATCTTGAATTTGCCGGGGTAGTAAAAGGAACAAAACATGAGAAATTAGCAAAGGACTATATTGATTTTATGCTTTCTGAGGATTTTCAGAAGGAAATTCCTGGACATCAATGGATGTTTCCGGTTGTCAAAGATACACCACTTCCAGATTATTTTGTGTATGCAGTAAAACCTGATAAATACATTACTATACCATATCAAGAAATAGCAAAGAATTATGAGAACTGGCTTAAAATATGGATAGAAAAGATAGTTTCTCAGTGATTTTAAAATGGATAAAAATCTTTCCTAAACTATTGACACAGCTTTTGATTTCAATATAATAATACACAATAAAAAATCAGCTATTCGATAACGAATAGCTGATACCTACCTCCTTTCTTATTCATGCCAGGGAAGGTGCCCCCGTCGCCTTCCCTACTTTTTTGAAGGATGTTTTTTAATTCTAATTTTGAGCTTTTAAATCTAGGTATATTCCCGTGCAAAAAAGCATATTTTAAGGTTGGGATAGAGTAAGAAATTTCTCCAAATTTTTGTAGAATTACAAAGACGGCGATTAGAAAGAAATAAGGTTTTGGAAAGAAATTTGGGAGAATTTGAAAAAATCCCAAATAGAATAAAATTTTATTGAGTGATAAATAGTCGCTCAATTTAGGTAAAATTTATTCAGGATATTATATTCTTTAAGAGGAGGTAGTTATGTTGAGACAAAAATTAACAATTTCTGAACGGCATCTTGCCGAAATCAACAATTTTCTTCTTGATCCGAATAACAAGTTAATCAATGACTTGCTGGATGTTATAGAAAAATATGGTGGTATTGAAGAAATCAATAAAAAGGCCGAAGAAGCAGGAAAGTTAGAAAACATAATGGAAAAACTAAGAGAAAAGAAATCATACTACGTAAAAGATCTGGAATGGTTAACCGAGAAGAGGGATAATAAAGACTTTATCTCTGTCAAAGATTTTCGGAGAAAAATTTTGGGAGACAAAGTAGACTCATGTGAGTTCAATGATGGTAATGCTGTAACTTTGGAGATCAGTGCCTGTCAATATTTCCCGTTTTTGATTGCAGAAGCTCGTCATGCACTCGAGTATAAAGAGTTGATGCCAGGGAGGTTTATAAGAGTCAGAGCTATGAAGGAGCAAGAAGCTGATAACGACATTTTGGCTGTCTCTGCCGCTATGAAAATTATTGGGGCAAGTTGGTGTGAAACACTCGACACAAAAGGAACTGATGGCTCAAATATTCACTTAGGTGGCCCTGAAACGATTACAGGTTATTTTGGTGGTATTGGCCAGCCAAATAATTATCCTATTAAATGGGCTGATGAATTCCTCTATTACTATACAAATTATGGCATAAAGCAAGTGTTGAATACAAATCTTGGTACGGTCCTTCTGGCATATCTCATGCACAAAATGGGCGTGAATAACGAATTCAAAATTTCTGTATTCCTTGGAAATGATAATCCATATTCGTTTTTTACGACTCTTCTCATTGCGAAGCTCTTCAGCAGAGAAGACGGGACTACCTCACTAATAGGACTTAATCCATCTAATGCGGTAAACAATGAAACAATTGAATTAGGGGCTGTTATAAGAAAAGCTCTTGGCTTTGAAGATAAGGTGCGGTTCGAACACCATATACTGGAATCTTACAAGAGCATTGTAAAACAGCCTTATGATAGAAGAGACGAGCTTGTTAAGCTTGCAGCAAAGATAAAGAACATCAGTGCAAAGCATGAGGGTGGTGAAATATCAGTGGAAAAAACAAGAGAGCACCCTTCTGATATTCTGGATTATTTCTTGCCAAAAGACGAAATTGACCCTGTCAAGATGAATTTTCTTTTACAGAACTATATGGACAAACACCAGGCAATAAATAATACAGCAAAGGTATTAACGGAAAATGGCTTGAGTTTTGTTGCTGCAATGAACCTGCATAAGTAGTCAGGCATTTAAGCCCTGATTATAATCAGGGCTTAAAGAATTTTTAACAAAAAGAGGAGGAAATAATGCCATTTGGTAAGCTGTTGAAAGTTGACTTATCCAGTAAAAAGACAAGCGAAATAAATGTAGAAAAAGATATCATAAAGAATTTTATTGGAGGAAAAGGGCTCGGGGCATATCTATTATACACAATGCTTAAACCTCATACAGATCCATTATCTCCTGACAACCTGTTAATGTTTCTTAATGGACCTTTCACTGGAACACCATATCCAACTTCTGGCAGAACAACTGTAGTTACTAAATCACCTCTAACAGGACTTTATCTGGATTGCCATGCAGGCGGGTATTTTGGGCCTGAGTTAAAAAAGACAGGATATGATGGCATAGTGTTTGAGGGCGCAAGCGAAAAACCAGTTTACCTCTGGATCAATGATGGCAATGTGGAAATAAGAGATGCAACTCATTTATGGGGGCTTCCTGTAAGTAAAACTGTTAAAAGATTAAGAGAGGAAACAGATGAAAAAGCTCATGTCTCATCTATAGGACCTGCCGGGGAAAATTTGGTTAAATTTGCTTCTATAACAATTGATAAAGATAGTGATCCATGGCGAGCCGGAATAGCTGCAAGAGGCGGGCCAGGAGCAGTAATGGGAAGCAAGAAGCTAAAAGCAATAGCTGTAAAGGGCTCAGGCAAAGTAGAAGCCTATGATACAGAAAAATTTAAAGAACTTTCTTCAGTACTCAATAAAAAAATCACTGATAATACATTCGTTCATACCAGAAGAGTGTTAGGCACTTCGTATTGGATAGATCCAATGAACAGAATGGGTATACTGCCTACAAGAAATTTTCAGTTAGGATATATTGAAAATGGATATGGTCTAATCGGTTCGAATATGAAATATTACTCTAAAAGAGATGTAAGCTGTTATAATTGCACTATCATGTGCGGGAAAGTTTTGAATGTTAATGGAAACGATGTAAAGGTTGAATATGAAGATATTGCTCTACTTGGTAGCAATAATGGAATAACAGACATATTGGATGTTGCAAAAGCACTGGTGTTTTGTAATGAACTTGGGTTGGATGCACTTTCTACCGGGGGAACTGTAGCTTTTGCTATGGAATGTAAGGAGAAAGGAATTCTGGAAGAGGCACCTATTTTTGGTGACGCGGAAGGCCAAAGAAGGTTAATCAATGATATTGCATATAAAAATGGAATAGGAAAATTACTTTCAGAGGGTACTAGAAAAGCTTCGGAGGAGATTGGACAGAATAGCTTTAAGTTTGCAATCAATGTTAAAGGATTAGAGCTTCCAGGATATTCCCCAAGAAGCTCGTGGGGAATGGCACTTGCCTATGCAACTTCTGATAGAGGTGGGTGCCATCAAAGAGTTTGGACAGTAAGAGCAGAGATAGACGGGATTCTTGAGAGGTTTTCTACTGAGGGAGTAGCGCAGTTTGTAAAGGATGGACAGGACGAAAGAGCAGCAGCTTTTTCGCTTGTCGTATGTGATTTTTTACCTTTTAATATCGAAGACTTTATTTCTGGTTTAAATTACGGTATAGGAGTTAGCCTCAGCAATGAAGAATATCTAAGAGCAGGCGAAAGAATCTGGAATTTAGAAAGATTGTTTAATATAAGAGAGGCAGGGATTTCAAGGAAGGATGATACATTGCCTCCAAGGATGTTTGAGGAACTCTTGCCAATGCCACCTAATGGAAAGGAAAAAGTCTCTTTGCCAAAAGAATCTTTTGACAAAATGCTTACAGAGTATTATTCAATTAGAGGTTGGGATGACAATGGTATTCCAACTAAAGAAAAATTTGTAGAATTAAATTTAAATGAAATTTAGGAGGTGAAAAATGAAGTGGAAATTAGCCATTATAGGCTTTGGAAATGTGTCGCAAGGACTCGTGAAGATACTCAATAGAAAAAAAGAAATACTAAAGGAAAAATATGGATTTGATTTTCAACTTATGGCAATCTCTGACCCTGTTAAGGGCTCAGCTTACAACGAAAACGGTTTGGACTTAATAAAAATTATTGAGTTGCTAGATAAAACGGGTGATATAAAAGGATATCCAACAGGCATTAAAGATCTTGATAGTATAAGAACAATTAAGGAAACCGATACAAATCTTATTATTGAAACCACGCCTACAAATGTAAAGACAGGGGAACCTGGTTTAACACATATAAGAACAGCCTTGCAAAGCAAAAAATCTGCCGTTACAACAAATAAAGGGCCTATTGCACTTGCCTATCCTGAATTGAAGAGGCTTGCAGAGGAAAATGGAGTTTTTATAAGGTTTGAAGGCACTGTTCTCAGCGGGACACCTTCATTAAACTTAGCTACGGAAGCATTAGCAGGATGTGGCATTTCAAGAATCCAGGGGATTGTGAATGGCACTACCAATTTTATTCTCACAAAGATGGAAAATGGAAAAAGCTATGAGGATGCGTTAAAAGAGGCACAAGAATTAGGGTATGCCGAGGCTGATCCAACGGCTGATGTCGAAGGCCGGGATGCTGCTGTAAAAACTGTTATAATGGCCAATGTTATTATGGGAGGAAATGTAAAAATAGAAGATGTTCAAAGAAAAGGAATTACAGAAATAACAGTTGATGACGTTAAAAAGGCAAAAGAAAATAATAATAGGATAAAGCTTATTGCTGAAGTTGCAAAAGAAAACAATATGATAAAAGTATCAGTTTCACCGAGAGAACTACCAATTACTCACCCTCTTGCAAATGTTATGGGCGCAATAAATGCGCTTACGTTTACAACTGACCATTTGGGAGATATTACAATAATTGGTCCTGGTGCAGGGAGAGTGGAAACAGGGCAGGCTCTGCTTACTGATATCCTTGCAATTAATCGATTGGTTGATAGTTTATAGAAATTTTTACATCTTTTCAGTTTTGGAACTGCAGGGAAAAGAGCTTAGTTCAATTTTGTCGGCTCTTTTCCCTGAAATCTTAATCCGTATAACTGTATTATGTTAAAAATGTATTTTAAAATGCAAAGTTCTTTTTGCTATCAATTTATTACTATATTATAATTATCCAATTTTTGAGAAAGTTAAATAGGAATCGGATTTTATAGGTTTATAGCGATAAAGAATGAGGATTTTAAACTTTTGACACTATCTTGATGTAAGGGAAAAATTTGTTAATAATTTAGATTTTTCTTTGTTGGATGTACCAGAGTAAACTACTTGAATTGATTCTTTTGCGTTTATCTGCCCTATGTTTTAAATAAAAGAGGGGGCAAAGTCCCCAAGATTTTTAAAGTGTAATTTCTTTGAATTTTTTAATTTCCACTTTAGGAGCTTTAATTTCAAGAACTCCATGTTCAAATTTTGCCTGAACTTTTTCAGGATCTATTTCGGAAGGAAGAACTATCATTTTGCTAAAGGCGCCATACACTCTTTCTTCAATATAATAGTTTTCTTCTTCTTGTTTTTTTTCTTTTCTTGATTCGCCTGTTATTGTAATTGACTCGGGATTAATTTTAATTTTTACATCTTTTTTATCTACACCGGGCAAATCACATTTTACAATGACTTCGCTTTCCTTTTCTATAACATCAGCCGCAGGACTCCACACAGTCGATTCGAGTGAAGCAATTTCCTTGCCTGATTTTACTCTTGGCAATGATAGTTTCGGAATTCTGGTGCTCCTCCAGAACTGGTTGAAGATGTTTTCGATTTCATCTTCTAATCTTTTAATTTCTTCAAAAGGTTCCCATTTTGCCATATCTATCACCTCTAAAAATATTATAATAAAATTTTCTAATTTGTCAACAGAAATAAATTTATTTTTTAATGAGATTTTTTGAAAATTTGATTATACCATACTGTGTATCAATTGTTAGTTTTATTTTTTTAAAGCCCGCATACTTTACATTCTGGATTTCTCTCAAGATCAATAATCAAAAAATCATTATTCAGTGAATCAAAAATTAGTAATTTGTTGAATAAATTATTTCCTATGCCAAGGACATATTTAATAACCTCATTTGCTGCGACACTTCCTATTATGCCCACAAGCGTTCCCGTCACACCAAGAGAAAGGTTTCTTTCCGACATTAACTGAACCACTGCACGTTCTTTCTCAGGAAATACACAGTTAAAGCAAGCTGTTTTACCTGGAAGCACAGACATTACTTGTCCTACAAATCTTCCTACGGCCCCAGTAAAAAGTGGTTTACTTAATTTTACTGCAGTTCTGTTTATTAAATATCTTGTTTCAAAGTTATCCGATGCATCAATTACAGCATTGTATTTTTTGAAAATCTGGATTGTTGTGTCTTCGTCAGTTAGCCAGGTATTGTAAATTTCAATCTTTACGTTTGGATTAAGTGATTCAAGTCTCTCTTTTGCAAGGAAAACTTTTTCTTTACCCAGATCGCTTGTGTTATAAATAATTTGTCTTCCAAGATTTGAGAGGCTAACTCTATCTCCATCGACTATCCCAATTCTACCAACGCCCGAAGCTGCAAGATAAAGTGAAATGGGATTACCGAGCCCCCCTGCTCCGGCTATAATAACTGAAAAGTTTTTAAGTTTAATTTGGCCTTCGATACCAATTTTATCAATAGCAATTTGCCTGCTGTATCTCTCTAACTCTTCATTTGATAGCATCTTAACACCCGGTATTCTCAGGTCTTTTGGGCTTACGGTGAACGTATTTATCAGGATTTTTCAGAAATTCTTCTTTGCATTCAGCAGAGCAAAAGTAATAAGTTTCACTCTCGTATTTTACTTCTCCTTTTGCCTCTTCCTTTTCGATATTCATCTTGCAAACTGGATCCTGTACCATATTAACCACCTCCCACTGGTGCAAAAATACTTACAGTATCACCATCTTTTAGTTTGTCTTCAAACCAACTTCTTTTTAAATTGATTAATAATATTATATAATTTCTTTCCTCAATAGATAATTTTTTAAGTAAGTCATTTATCGTAGAATTATCTGGCAATTCTACATAACTTTCTTCGGGTCCATATTTTAAAAATTCCCCATAAAGTTTTACATGTATTTTCATATTCTGCTTTTAACCTATGAAAATTACCTTTACTTCCTTAATATCCCAGAGATACTCTAGCCTTTCAAGAATTTCTTCTTTTATATTTCCCGCGAACTGTGAATCCTCAGGGATTTCTAACTCAATTGAGATTGTTCCATTTTCAACTTTTAAGGTTTTGATGATTTTCGATTTAACAATGTCAATTCCATTTTCAGGGTTAATGACATGGGAAAGTTTTTGAAAAATGATCTCTACTGTTGTAGGTTTTCTTTCTTTAACAAGTCCTTTTTTTTCAACATAAATTTCAAGAGCTGAATGTAATGCATCCGCTGCAAGTACTGAACAGTGAACCTTTACCGGTGGCAAACCACCAAGGGCTTCTGCTGCATCTTTCCAGGTAATTTTTTCTGCCTCCTCAATAGTTTTTCCCTTAACCATATCTGTCATTATTGAACCGGTGGCAATGTTTGATGCGCAACCATAAGATTGAAATTTTACATCTACAATTTTATGAGTCGATGGATCCACTTTAAGGTATAGAGTTAGCATATCTCCGCAGGCAGGGCTTCCTTCAGTTACTTTAACATCGGCATCTTCAATTTCACCAATGTTATGAGGATTTTTAAAGTGCTCAATTACAAGTTTTGTGTATGGTGTAGGCATTTCTTACTCTTTTCCAAGCGGGCTTAATTTTCTTAAGTCTTCTATAATGCTTGAGAGTTTTTCAACTGTATAATTAATTTCATCCTTATTGTTGTATTTTGAGATGGAAAATCTTATTGAGCCGTGAGACTGTTCATGTGTTCTGCCCATAGCTATTAAGATATAACTTGCTTGAAGGTTTCTGCTATAGCAGGCTGAACCAGTTGTTACTGCTATTCCTTCAAAGTCAAGCCTTAAAGATATTGCCTCTCCCTCCACATATTTAAACGTGCAGTTAAGTATATGGGGCAAAGAACATTCAATTGGCGTGTTGAACTCTACGTCCGGGATTTTTTCGTCTATCTTTTCTTTTAAGTAATTCCTCAGTTCTAAAATTTTGTTCACATCATCTCTGGAAAATATTTCAATTGTCTTTTTTGCACCTATTATTCCAGGGGTATTTTCTGATCCAGCGCGCAAATTATTTTCGTTATAACCACCATCGATGATTTTACTTAAAATGTTACCCCTTTTTGCATATAGTATTCCAATGCCTTTAGGCCCGTGGAATTTGTGTGGCGAGATTGTCATTAAGTCGATATTGTTGATATCAAAATCATCTACATAAGGCCATGCTATAGATGCATCGGTATGAAAGGTTATATTTTTTTCCTTCACTATTTTTGAGATTTCTTTAATGTTTTGAAGTGTGCCTGTTTCATGATTTCCCATCTGGATAGAAACAAGGATTGTGTCATCTCTAAGCGATTTTGTTAATACTTCTAAATTTACATATCCATTTCGATCGACAGGCAAAAAAGTAATTTCAAATCCTTCCTTTTCGAGTTTCTTTGCTGATTCTATTACTGAGAGATGTTCTACAGAAGTAGTTACAATATGTTTGCCCTTTTTTTGATTGGAATAGGCCGTTCCCTTTATTGCAAGGTTATTTGACTCAGTGCCTCCTGAAGTAAATATTATTTCTTCGGAAGTGGTTCCTCCAATTTTTTTGGAAATGAACTCTCTTGCATTGTTAATTAAATCGCTCACTTCCATTCCATAAGAATGGGTAAACTGGGAAGATGGCAATGCGTAATATTCTTTGAAAAATGGGAGCATCGACTCAATTACTCTATCGTCGACTCTTGTTGAGGTTGCGTTATCTAAGTAAACTTTCATCCCAGTCCCAAGTCCTTTTTAGCGTCCTCACTCATCATGTCTGGAGACCAGGGCGGGTCATATGTGAGCTCTATTTGGACATCTTTTATGCCCTCCAATGACTTTATAACATTCTCAGCATCAGATATAATATAGTTTCCTATAGGGCAACCGGGGGCAGTTAATGTCATTTTTAATTTAACTATACCCAGATCTTCGTCGATATTAATGTCATAAATTAGCCCAAGATCCACAATGTTCACCGGTATCTCCGGGTCATAAACATTTTTTAGTGCATTTAAAATTTCTTCTTTTGAAACCACTTTTTCCTCCTATTCTTCCGAATATATTCTTTTTTCTTCTTGAAGTTTTTTGATTTCCGTAACATCTTGCGTAACTTCAAGGGTTCCTAAATAATT
>Ga0209609_10000137_pt1 | contig 42627 bp, 30 predicted proteins | sample LakKivw325mmetaG_FD_184136 | JGI IMG/M metagenome (GOLD analysis project Ga0209609, IMG submission 184136) | Anoxic lake water microbial communities from Lake Kivu, Rwanda to study Microbial Dark Matter (Phase II) - Lake Kivu water 325m metaG... | ecosystem: Environmental > Aquatic > Freshwater... | reverse complement strand
GTCCGCGGGCCCGCGGCGCCGGCCTCGGGCCCGCGGACCACGGCCGAAGCGACCGACTACGCCGCGACCTCGACCTACGCCGACGTCATGGCCTTCATCCGCGACCTCCAGAAGCTCTCGCCGCTCGTCCGCGTCGAGGCGATCGCCACGACCACCGAGGGCCGGGCGATCCCTCTCCTCGTCGTCGGCCAGCCCGTTCCCGATGATCCGCTGGCCCTCCGCGCCGACAAGCGCCTCGTCGTCTATTTCCAGGCCAACATCCACGCCGGCGAGGTCGAGGGCAAAGAGGCGACGCTCATGCTCGCCCGCGACATCGTCCTCGATCCCAAGCTCCCCTACCTCGACAGGATCGTCCTGCTCATCGCCCCCATCTTCAATGCCGACGGCAACGACAAGATGGACCCGCGGAACCGGATGGGCCAGGTCGGGCCGGAGAAGGGCTCAGGGCAGCGGCAGAACGGCCAGAACCTCGACCTCAACCGCGACGCCATGAAGCTCGAAAGCCCGGAGCTGCGGGGTCTCGTCCGCAATGTCCTCACCCGCTGGGACCCGCTGCTCCTCGTCGACTGCCACACGACCGACGGCTCCTTCCACCAGGAACCTGTCACCTACTCCTGGCCGCTCTGCCCGAACGGCGACCCCGAGATCGTGGCCTACGCGCGCGACAAGATGCTGCCGGCCGTCAACGCCACCCTCGAGAAGAAGTACGGCACGATGGGTTTGTTCTACGGCGATCCCATGGATTTCCGGGACATGGCCAAGGGCTGGCAGACCTTCGGCCACGAGCCCCATTACATGACGAACTATATCGGCCTGAGGGGCCGGCTTTCGGTCCTCATCGAGAACTACAACTACGCCGACTTCCGGACGCGCGTCGCGGGCAACTACCACATGCTCCAGGCCATCCTCGACTATTTTGCCGCGAACGCCCCCGAGCTCCAGAAGCTCGTGGCCGACGCCGATGCCCGAACGATCAAGCGAGGCCTGGCGCCCACGCCGGCCGACACGTTCGGCCTCGACATCGACGTTCAGCCCCTGCCGAACAAGATCACGGTCCGGGGATACGAGATGGAGGCCCCTCCGGCCCCCGCTGAAGGCGCGCAGCAGGGCCCCTTCCCGCGCCTGCGCCCGACCGATAAAAAGAAGAATTACACGATGCCGTATTATGCGGACTTTGTCGCCAAGCGAACGGTCCGGCTCCCCTACGCCTACCTCATCCCGCTCCCCGATCCCGACATCCGGGAGAAGCTCGCCCAGCACGGCCTCGCCGTGGAGCGCCTCACCGACGCCGTGACCCTCGAGGCCGAGTCCTTCCGCATCAAGGAGATCAAGGGAGCCGAGCGCCTCTACCAGGGGCACCGCATGAACACGGCCAAGGGCGAATACGCCGTCGAGAAGCGGGAATTCCCCAAGGGCACGCTCCTCGTCCGGACGGCCCAGCCCCTCGGCCGCCTGGCCGCCTATCTCCTCGAAGCGGAAAGCGACGACGGCCTGCTCGTCTGGAATTATTTCGACAAGTACGTCGTCAGCCAATGGGGCCGCGGCACTCAGACCTACCCTGTGTACAAGATCTACGTCCCGGCGAACCTGGCGGCCGAGATCGTCGACTAGTCTAGGCAGGGACCTGGTTTACGCAAAACGGAAGGCCCGCCGTTTTGCGTGAACCTGGTCCCCTCTTGCGTCCTGTTGGTTGGCTGAAGTTAGCTCGAAACTGCCGTCGGCTAAGTCTGCCGCGAGGCGGCGAGGGTTATCGTCACGAAGTCCCCGTGAGGGAAGGGGGGCCCGGCCGAAGGCTGGGGGAAACCAGCTACAAGGTTTCCGGGGCGCGGGGGTGCGAGTGACGATACCCGAGCAGAGCCGAGAAGGCAGACTTCGTCCGGACCGGGACGAGCCTTACTTCTTTTTCTTCTTGGCCGAGACGAGGTACTTGCCGCAGTTCTCGCAGACGTAGATGTCGTTCGAATCCTCCATGGCCGAATACATCTGCGTCGAGATGTTGATGTTGCAGCCCTGGCAGACGCCTTCGACGGCGTCGGCGACGGCAAAGCCGTAGCGCTCCATCAGCCGGTCGAAGCGGGCCAGGACGTCGCGGTCCATCTCTTCCCGGATCATCGCCGCCTGCTTCTGGAGCTCTTTCTGGTGCTCCTTGGTCGCTTTCTTCTTCTTGAGCTCGATCTCCTGGAGCTTCTTGAGCAGGCGGGCCCGGCTGACGATCTTCTCCTCGTGGACGAACCGGAACTCGATCCCGGCCAGGATGTCGTAGAGCTCGGTCTTGTCCTTGGCCGCCAGGATCCGGCCGCGGTTCTCGGGCCGGATGAGGAAGCGGGCCAGACCGGCGAAGAGGTGGTTGAAGAGGCCCGGCAGGGTCGGGTTCCAGACGACGAGGATGATGAGGTGGACCTTCTGCCCGTCGTGGGCGTCGAAGTCGATGCCCTTCTCCGACCGGCCGACGGCCACGGCGATCTCGCCCCCGGCGTCGACGCGGGCGTGCGGCAGGGCGACGCCGGAACCGATGGCGGTCGAAACGAGGTTCTCGCGGTCGATGATGCGGGTCAGGATGAGCTTCTTGTTCTCGATGACCTTCTGCTTGGCCAGAACGTCCAGCAGCTCCTCGATGGCCTCGACCTTGTCCTTGCTTTTCAGGTCGAACACGACCTGGTGGGGTTTGAGATAATCGGAAAAACGGGTGACGTGGGGGGCGGGTTTGATCTCCATGCCTGAAAAGTGTAGCACAGCGCGGCGAAAAAACCAACGCCCGCGGGGCGCTCAGTCCGCCCGCTTGAAGGCGCTCGTCGGCGCGAACTGCGGCAGGGCCTCCCGGTCCTGAAGGATCGAGACGATGGCGCAGGCCCAGTCGATGATCTGCAGGGCGCCGCGGAGGTCCCAGTCCGGCTGGATCTCGTCCGTCACCTTGTGGTATTTCGTGGCCCGGTAATCTTGGAACTTCCGCTCGACGAGGCCCTTGTCGGGGCCTTTGGCCGTGATCCCCTGGCTGAGCCAGACGCCGGGGATGCCGGCCCGGGCGAACGAGATCTGGTCGGAGCGGTAGAAGAAGCCGAGCTCGCCGTTCCGCTCCGGGATGTAACGCAGGCCCAGCCGTTCGGCCGCCTCGCGGCAGACGCCGTCGAGGTCGCTCTGCCGGCCGCCGATGGCGAAGACGTCCTCGGTCTCGCCCCAGACGTTGGTCATCTCGAAGTTGATGTCGGCAACGACCCGATCCTTGGGGAACGGCAGGTGGCGGGCGAAATAGTCGGACCCGAGGACCAGCTGCTCTTCCGCGGTCACGGCGACAAAGCACAGGTCGTCCTTGAGGCGGTCCGGCCGCTGGGCGAAATACCCGGCCGTGGCCAGGAGGGCGGCCGAAGCCGAGCAGTTGTCGACCGCGCCGTTATAGATCTGGTCGCCCTGGAGCGTCTCGTCCTTGCCGAAATGGTCGTAATGGGCCGAGAGAACGATCGTCCGCTTCGTCGCCGCCGGATGCTTGGCCCGCAGGATCCCGGCGACGTTGACCCCTTCGACGGTCCGAAAGACCCTCTGCTCGCGGACGGCCGCTTTCAGCCCGAGCGGCACGGGGGTGAAGTCGGGCGTCTCGGCCTTCTCGCGCAGGGCCTTGAGGTCGAGCTTGGCCGCGGCCAGGATCTCGCCGGCCGTCTCGCCCCGGACCCAGCCTTCGAACATGAGCCGCGGCGCCCGGTCCGGCAGGAAGAAGCTCTCGTTCGCCCAGGAGGCGCGCAGGACGTCCCAGCCGTAGGCCGCGCCCTTGGTGTCGTGGATGATGAGGACGCCGGCCGCGCCGAGGGCCTCGGCCTTCTCGTATTTGTAGGGCCAGCGGCCGTAATAGGTCATATCCTCGCCGTCGAAGACGCCGCCGGGACGGTTGCCGGGCTCGTTGATCTCGACGAGGAGGACCTTGCCGGTGAGATCGACGCCCTTGATATCGTCCCAGTCCCGCTCGGGGGCCTGGACGAGGTAACCGCAATAGACGAGCTCCCCCGCGGCTTCGGCCGGCGCGTCCTCGCGCTCGGTGCGGATGACGAAATCGTCCCAGAGGACCGGCGCTAAGGCGGCCGTCGGGCCGCTGATCTCCAGAGCGGCCTGGGGATCGGGGCGGGAGCCCCTGAGCGGGAACGTCTGCCGGTAGCCCGAGGCGAAGGCCGGCTCGAGGCCCATCGTCCGGAAGTAATCTTCCTGGTAGCGGGCGGCGAGCTCGATGCCTTTGCTGCCGACGGCCCGGCCCTCGAGCTGGTCGCTCGAAAGGTCGCGGATGTGGGCCATGAGCTCATCGGTCGTGACCGGCACCATGCGCTTCGGGGAGCCCTGGCAGGACCAAAGCGAAAACACGAGGAGCGCCGCGGCTCCGGCGGCCGGGGCGAGGCGGGCGGTGCGGATATTCATTGGTCCTCCTGGGGGGCCTTGGCGGAGAATTCGGCGGCCAGCGCCCAATAGGGATCGGACGCCGGATATTCAAGCGGCCGCTCCCCCGACCGGCCGGCAACGCGCAGGCCTTCGCAGGCGTCCGTCAGGGCACCGGCGTCGGCGGCCGGGATGCCGCCGTCCCCGAGGGCCCGGACGAGATCCCGGGCGTCTTTGGCAGCCACGAAGGCTATCAGCGTCCCCTCGCTGATGGCGGCGAAGGGATCAAAGCGGAAGAGCTCGGCCGTCCGCCGGATCACGGGCTGGATCGGAATGGCCTCCTCGTCCACCCGGAGGCCGAAACCGCAGGCCTTGGCCATTTCGAAAAGCCCGCCCCAGATGCCGCATTCCGTTGCGTCGTGCATGACATGGACCCCGCCGAACCGGCGGGCAATAGCGCAGTCCTTCATGACGGTCATCTGGGGGAAGACGGCGGCCGCTTCTTCCCGGAACGATTCTCCTCCGGCGGACGCGAAGCGCTCCGGGAACAGGGCGGCCAGCAGCCCCGTCGTCTCGATGGCCGGCCCTTTGGTGATGACGACGCGGTCGCCGGCCCGGGCCCGATGGGGGCCGCGCAGGTTGCGCCGGCCGCCGACCGCGATCGAGGTCGCCCCGCCGACCATGGGATAGGCGCAGCCCGTATAGCGAGCCGTGTGCCCGGTGATCACGCTGATGCCGTACTTCCGGGACTCGGTATGGACCGCGTCCCACATCTCCTCGAGCTCCCCTTCCGTTATCTCGGGGGGAAGATTCAGATCGACGGTCAGATAGCGGGGGGTGAGGCCCGAGACCGCGACGTCGCTGAAAACGATATGGAAGGCAAACCAGGCGGCCCGCGTGAACCCGAGGGAGGGCACGACGAAGAACGGATCGGTCGAGAAGGCCAGCAGCCGGCCGCCGGCGCACAGCACGCCGTAATCGACGCCGTGCCGGGGTCCGATCACGATATCGCCGTTCGGCGCCCCGAGCCGGGGGTAGATGACGCGGTCGAAGAACGCGGGCGGGATCTTGCCCAAACCGGGGATCCGGTCGCGGTCCATGACGTCTCCCTCCGCAGGTTTCGGCCCCGTCGAGACCGGGGCTCCCTTGAATTCGCCCATCATTATCGCTCATTCCGCGGCGATATCAAAGCGACGGTTGACCGGGCCGGGCCTTTAGCCTAACATGGGCTCGAGCGCCGGCGCGACGAAGAAAGGAGTTCCTCATGGCCAAGTTCGATAGATCCGTTGCGGTCCTCTTCACCGGTCTCATCGTCCTCGGTCCGGCCGCCCTCGCGGTCCGGGCCCAGGAGGCCAAGGCCGAGCTGCCCGTCCTGATCACGTCCTGCGGCCAGAGCAACGGCCCGACGACGATCAAGGTCGTCATGCAGCGCCTGAAGATGGCCTTTGACATCGACCCGTTAGCGGCGCCGGAGACCCTCCAGGCCAAGGCCAAGGCCGGCACGCCCTACAAGACCCTCATCATCACCATGGGAGCCAGCCTCAAGGGCATGGGCGCCGCGGGCATCGAGATCGAGGACGAGCTCGCCCGGGCCGCCGCCCTGATCGCCGAGGCCCGCAAGGAGGGCATCAAGATCATCGGCGCCCACATCGAAGGCCTGAAGCGCCGCGCCCAGGGCGCCGCCGCCGGCGACACGACCGATGAACAGACGATCGACGCCGTCGCCCCGAACTCGAACCTCCTGCTCGTTTACAAGGAAGGGAACGCCGACGGCCGCTTCACGACGATCGCCCAGGCCAAGAAGATCCCGCTCATCGAGTTCGAGAAGACGATCGACCTGATCCCGACGCTCGAGAAGCTCTTCGCCAAATAGCTATTTCTTCTTGATCGTCACCAGGCCGAGCTTCTCCTGGACGCCGACCCATCTCTCGACTTCGAGAGGGTCGAGCGGCTCGAACTCGGCCGAAGCCGCGTCCCGCAGATCGAGGATCGAGCGCTCGCCGTCGATGAAGTTCCGCAGCTCCCCCTCGGCTTGCATGATCGCCATCGACGGCTGATAGTCGAGCTTGCGCATCTCGGCGCCGAGCTCCCAGAAGCTCATGAGGCCCTTCATCTTTTCGGCCGGGACCGGGACGAGGCCGGCCAGCCGGATCTCGTCCGCGGTCGGTACGGCCTTGGCCGGCTTGATCCCCGCCGCCTTCGAGCGCGCCGCATAGAGATCGTCGAGGGCCTTGAGCGTCGCCGTCCGATAGGCCTCGAGAGCGGCCAGGCGTCCGGCGAGGGCGGCCTCGGCGGCGGCATCCGTCCCGATGAAGAACCGCACCGAAGCCAGGGTCGCCTTCTCGCGGACGAAGCCCTGGTTGACGATGACCCGGCCCTCCTTCAGGGCGGCCGTCAGGGACTTGGCGCCGGCGGCGGCCAAGAGCCGTTCCGCCCGCCCGCGGTCATCGCCCAGCCGCCCGCCCTGGCGGGCCGAGATCTCGGCCATCAGCCGCTCGGCCTCGGCCGGCCCGGCGTCGGCCAGGAACTCGGCGGCCGCGGCGGCGATGGTCACGACGCGCTTGAGCTGCGTCGCGTCGGACTTGTCGGGCGTGTCGCCGCTCGTATGGTACCACTGGTCGGGCCAGACGTTGATCGAGACGCCGGGGATCCGGACGCCGCGGCCGACAAAGACGTCGTGATCGCTCCCGCCCGAGTAGCGCTCGACCAGGAAATAGAAGGGGTCGCGCGAGCCCGTCGGGGCCAGGATGCCGCCCGTCCGCCAGTTCGTTTCCTGGGCGTCGCGCTGGGAATCGCCCATCCATTCGACGTAGGAGGCCATGAGGTCGTTGAGCCAGCTCGGCAGCGACCAGGGGGTCTGGTTGAGCCGGAAGTAGGTCTGGTTCTTGATCAGGCCCTCGCCCTCCATGTCCAGGTTGATGTCGGCGAAGATCCTGGCCTTGATGCCGGGATTCATCTTTAGGTAGGCCATCGTGCCGGAGATCTCGGGAACGAAGAGGAAGCGCACGGTCCGCTTGAGCGGCGGGATCTTCCCCTCGGCCGCGAGCTTCGTCAGGACGCGGGCCGCCTCCAGGATGGCCGTGCAGCCGGAGGCGTTGTCGTTGGCTCCCTGCTTGGCCCAGCCCTCGTAGAGGTGGGCGGTGAAGACGAGCTCCTCATCCGGGCGCTCGGTCCCCTTGATCAGCCCGAAGGTCAGCTGGTCCTTGGGGTCCTCGACGACCTGGGTCTTGGCCACGGCCCGGACGACGATCTTGCGGCCCCGCTCGAGCGTCTGGCGGAGCTCCTGGCCCTGGCGCTCCGAGACCATGAAGCCGAAGGTGGCGCGCTCCCCGGGCCCGGACCGCAGTCCGCTCCAGCCGACCTCGTCGCGATCGAACTCGGGGTGGCTCGCGGACCAGCCGACGAGCCCGGCGGCCCCGTATTTCTGGACGCCGAGGCGGCGGGCCATCTCGGGCGGCCCGTCGACGAGCAGGATCTTGCCCTCGACGGCCTTGTCCTTGTAGAACTCCTCGCGGTTCCCGGGGCCGACGTAGACGAGCTCGGCCGTCGTGTCGGTCGTCGCGCTGCCCGAACAGAGACAGGCCGGGACCGAGACAAGATCGGTGATCTTGCGGATCTCGGGCTCGACCAGCCAGAGCTCGGCCGATTCGGCGTCCCAGGCGGTCCGCTCGTCGGCGGGGAGATCGATCGTGCCCGAATCGGCCAGGCCGTAGGCGCGGAGCTTCTCCAGGATGAAGGCCGACTCGAAATAGCCGGTCCGGTACTCGTCGGCCGTCCGGTTGCGGTTGACGCCCGTGAGATGGATCTCGTTCTGCAGGGCCAGCTCGCCGGAGGCCTCGTTGATGATGGCCCGGAGGATCTCGGGCCGGCTCGGCGCCGGCCGGGGCGGCGTGTCCTGGGCGGCGAGGACGCCGGCGAAGGCCATGCCGGCGATGATCCCGGCGAGCGCAACGGCGCGAAGGGTGCGTGTCATGGAAGCCTCCTGGATCGGCTGCGTCGGGGCCATTCTAATCGACGCGCCCTAAAAAGCCAAGACGGGCCCCGGGGTTGCATTCCCTCGGCCCGGTTGTGCTACAATGCCCAGCCGGGAGCGCGTGGGGCGGGGGGTGGCGCAGGAGGTTCGGCCATGATCGCAACGGAAACGGCCAAGACGGCCGTACTCGTCCTGCTGGGCCTGTCCATCCTCTGGATCATCGTCATCGTCATCCGCAACGATATGCAGACGATCATCCGGGCCCTCGTCGTCGCCGTCCTGCTCGGGGTCTCCCTGTATTACCTCGACCACACCAAGCTCGAGAAAATATCGTTCCGGGCCGTCAAGGAAGAGCTCTTCCCGATCAAGGCCCGGGCCTACACCTACTCCCGGCGCGAGAGCTATGACGCCGGGCGGCCGGTCACGACCTTCGTCTTCGACGACCCCGGGCCGCCGCTCAGCGTGGCCATGATCAACGGCGGCAAGTACATGGCCGTCGATGACATCCGCACCGTCAACGTCGTCCTTCAATACGTCGGGCTGCCCCCCGTCACGGCGGGGGTCCCCGAGCTGGCCTCGATCACCGGCCGTTCCATCGATTCCGACAAGTACCGCTGGGATGATTACACGGGGGGGACGCTGCTCATCGAGCGCGGCATCTGCCGGGACATGACCTCGGCCCAGACGTTCACCTGCATCGCCCGGATCACGGTGACGACCCGCTAGCCGATGAGCGCCACGACCTCCGCCGCCATCATCCTGGCCGTCATGATCGCGGCCTTCGTCGCGGCCAAGCTGCTCAAGGTCTCGACCGAGCTCTCGCTCTTCGCCGCGGCCCTGGCCGGGGCCCTGGCCGCGGGCGAGGGCCTGCCGGCCCGGATCATCGTCGAAGGCGCCTTCACCTATTTCGACATCGTCCTCATCTTCGTCACCGCGACCCTGTTCATGAACCTCCTGAAGGAGTCGGGGGCGGCCGCGTTCGTCGTCCGGGCCATCCTGCGGCGCTTCCACCGGCACAAGGCCCCGCTCTTCGTCCTGCTGGCCCTGCTCCTGCTCGTTCCCGGGGCCCTGACCGGGGCTGGCAGCGTCACCGTCCTCATCATGGGCGGCATGGCGGCCACGGTCCTGGGCACGATGGACATCCCCCGGCCCAAGGTCGCGGCCATCATCTTCGTCATCGCCGGCCTGAGCGCGGCCGCGCCGCCGGTCAACCTGTGGGCCATGCTCACGGCCGCCGGCGTCAACATGCCTTATGTCGGCTTCTTCCTGCCGCTCCTCGTCCCGTGCGTCCTGCTGGCCCTGGCAACCATTTTCATCCTCGGCGCCAAGGCCAAGCCCGTCGACCTCCCCAAGGCGCTGGCCGAGCTGCCCGAGGCCCCGCCGCGGATGAGCTGGTTCCGGGTGGCGACGCCGTTCCTCGTCTTCTTCCTGCTCGTCATCGCCGGCCGCGTCTTTCCCTTCGGCGTGCCCGTCCTCGGCCTGCCCCTGATGTTCGCCGCCGCGGCCGTCGCCGCCGTCGTCCTCTCGCCGGTCCGGATCGACGTTCTCAAGACCTCGCGCGACACGGTCCACCAGCTCCTGCCGCTCATCGGCACGCTGACTTGCGCCGGCATCCTCGTCGAGGTCATGGCCCTGACCGGCGTACGCGGCCTCATCGCCATCACGACCGTCACCCTGCCGGTGACGGTCGTTTTCCTGACCCTCGTCATCACCCTGCCCATCTCGGAATCGGTGCTGATGTGGGGGGCCGCGCCCGTCCTGGGCGTGCCCCTCGTCCTCCTCTTCAATACCATCGGCCTCAACCCGGTCGTCGCCCTGGCGGGGATGAGCGTCATCTGGCCCCTTGGCGACGCCATCCCGCCGACGGCCATCATCGGCCGGCTGACGACATCGACGGTGGGCATGAAGGAGCCCTACGGCCGCTTCCTCAAGTATTGCCTCGTCCCGGCCGCGCTCATCGCCGTCGTCGGGACGCTGATGGTCGTCTTCAGCAAGAAGCTCTCTTGGCTCACGGTGTTTTAGGATGAACACGATCGTGACCGCGCTTTATTATCTTCTGACGGCCTACGTCGCGGCGATGCTCGTCTGGAACTTCCTCAAGCGCAAGAAATGGCAGGAGGAGGCCCTCTATATCATCGTCCTCATCCCCTTCCTCCTGCGCCTGCTGAGGCTCAAATGATGCGCAAGATCCTCATCGCCGCGATCGGGACGGCCCTGGCCGCGGCCGCCGGCCTGAGCTTCTACCAGAGCCGCCACCTCCGCGAGCCGGTCGTCACCGGCCCGAGCGTCGTCCGCGTGGCCAAGCTCGGCGATTATTTCGCGCCGATCAAGGGGACGACGAACGACGCCAACGTCTACATCCTCGAAGGAAAAGAGCCCGGAGGCACGGTGCTCTTGATGGGCGGCACTCACCCGGAGGAGCCGGCCGGGCGGCTGGCGCCGTGGATCTTCGTCGAGAACGCCGCCCTCGAGCGCGGCCGGTTGATCGTCCTCCTGTCCGCCAACCGGAGCGCGACGACTGTGACCCGGCTCGGCGGCGCCTACCCGCCGGACTTCACCATCCCGACGGCCTGGGGCGGCCAGACCTTCCGCACGGGCGACCGCTGGTCGAACCCGCTCGACCAGTGGCCCGATCCCGAGGTCTACCTCCACTTCCCATCGCGCCAGCAGCTGGCCTACGTCGACATCCGCAACCTCAACCGCTCGTTCCCCGGGCGGCCCAACGGCACGCTGACCGAGCAGACCTGCTACGCCATCACGGAGCTCACCCGCCGCGAGAAGGTGACGATCGAGATCGACTTCCACGAGGCCGAGCTGCAATACCCGGTCATCAGCACGATCGTGGCCCACGAGAAGGGCGCCGAGCTCGCCGCCGCCGCCTCCATGTTCATCAGCAGCGTGGAGGGCTTCGCCATCGGCGTCGAGAACTCGCCCAAGGCGCTGCGCGGGCTGTCCCACCGGGAGATCGGCGACGCGACCGGCGCCATCTCGCTCCTGCTCGAGGCGCCGGAGCCGTTCCTCGACGCCACGCGGGGGCGGACGAACCGCGCCCTCCTGCTCACGGGAAAGGACGAGTTCGTCGTCCGCGCCGGGAAGCGCGGCCTGCTCTTCGAGAAGATCGACGAGAAGGGCTGGCCGATCGACGTCCGCGTCGGCCGGCACACCTCGACCGTCCTGCAGCTGCTCGAGATCTGGTCCGGCGATCACCCGGATCAGGCCGTGGTCCTATCGGGGGTCCCCCGCTACAACGAGGTCATCGCCAAAGGCACAGGGGCCTTCCTCAAGGACCCCAAGACCGCCGGGCCCGGGCGGATCGCCTACGAGTGAGCGGCGGCGCCGGCCGGCCCGCTCAGGCCGCCGGGCTCTTCTTCCGGAGGAACCCGACGATGGCCAGGATGACGGCCAGGGCGAGCAGGATCCCCAGGATCAGAGTGGTCGACTTCTTGCTGGCGATCGTATCGTTGAGCTTGGTCGTGAGGTCGCCCTTGTCGGTGTCGAGGGCGGCGATTCTCTTGACCTGGTCCTCGCCCTGGGCCTTGAGGTCCGCGACGTTCTTCTGGAGCCCGGTGATCTCGCCGTCCTTGGCCGTGATCGCGGCTTCTAGGTCGGCCGCCTTTTTCTTCAGGTTGCCGATGGCATAGTTCAGGCCGCCGACCTTCTTCTTATAGGATTCTTCCGTTTCCTTGCCCGCGGCGACCGCCTTGTCCAGCTCGGCCTTCTGGCCCTCGAGGGCCGCGATCTGGCCCTTGAGGGAGGCGACGTTCGCGGTGAGCTGCTTGTTCTGGTCCTGGGCGGCGGTCAGGGACGCCTGCGCGTCCTTCAGGCTCTTGTCGAGGGCCTCGCCCTTCTGCTGAAGGTCGTTGATCTTGGCGTTGGCCTGGGCCAGCTGCTCTGTGCTCTGCTGCTCGAGTGTTTTGTAGCGCTTCTTGGTCACGCATCCGGTCGTTATCAGGAGAAAGACGACGGCGGCGACCAGGGTCAGGACAGCCAGGGTTCTCTTCGACATGACTCCTCCTCCTTCAAGGGATCTATCTTCAGGAAAAATGGAGCCGTGGCGAAAAGACGTCTTTGGCAGGCCTATTATCAGCCCGCCGCGCGGCCCTGTCAAGCCGAAGGGAACCGGCGCCGGCCCGCGGCGAGAAGGGCCCCGACGAGGACGAGGTAGGCCGCTGTGATGAGGACGACGGTCCCGGAGGCCCGGCCGGCGCGGCGATAGAAGGGGCCTTCGCCCGGCTCGGGAAGCGGGCGCGGGTCCCAAGGCAGGCCGTAGCGCTCGCAGAGCCCCCTGACGTTGAGGAGATGGATGACCGCGACGCCGGCGACAGCCATGGCCTGGATAACGCCGCGCCGGGCCGGCGGCGGCAGGAGGACACCGCGGGCCAGCCCCGGCTCGAGCTTCAGGACATCCGGGTCCGTGCCCATGTTGGCCCAGCTGCCGCCGACGTTGATGAAAGCCTTGATCGGCCGCCGGCCCGCCCGTTCCCGATAGAGGGCCATCCGTTCGCCGACGTTTCGCTCGAGGCCTGGCTCCTCCAGGAACGGCCCGCCGGCCGCACGGATGCGGGCCGTGAGGAGGGCCCGGCCTTCCGGGGCCATGTCGCGGCCGACGTCCTCGTCGCCGCCGACGGCCCGGGCGATGGGCCCACAGGGGAAAAGCCCTTTCGCGCGCAGACAGTCTTCCATATCCATCCAGGTGAACGAAGGAACGTTCGCCCCCCATTCGGAGGCGCCGAGCGAGGAGATAACGAGCGCCTCCGCGCCGAGGGCCTTCACCGCCGCGAGGGTGGCGACGATGAGGGCCGGGAACGAGCTCGAGGCGCCGACGGCGACGACGTCGCCGCGCCGCACGCCGGCCTCGTCGAGCAGCGAGACGAGGAGGCCGGCGAAGGCGGCATTGGTCGTCGTCCGCTTGGCCTCGAGACGGCCGGTCGAAGTGGTGATCACGGATTGTTCCACCCCGATGAGCCCCGTGCCGTTGGGATCGGCGATCGGGTCGATCGGAACATTCCGGCTCTCGCGGCAGGACTTGATCGCCGACTCGGCGGCGGCCATCAGGCGCGCCGCCTCGACCATCTCGGCCCGAACGCGCGTCGCGGCCGGCGGAACGGCAACCGTCACAAAAAGATAGACCAGGCTAAGAGCGGCCGCGGCGATGATCGCGGCCCCGGTCCGCCCGGCCGAAGTCGCGCTCACAGCAGGGCCACCAGCCGGGCCGCGGCGAAGGTCAAGGTCGACACGGCCACGAGCGAGGCCAGGGTCGGCGCCGGCTTCTGCCGGGCCAGGCTCGAAGCCAGGATGCCGGGGATGACGAGGCCGATGACGCGCAGCCCGGCCGGGGCGGCGAAAAGGCCGGGGTACGCGAGGAGCCAGGCCTGGGAGAGGACCGCCCCAGCCAGGACCATGAACACGAAGCGGCGCCGTCCGAACAGGATGAGATGACGGGCCGCGAGCTTATAGATCCCCAAGGCCGCGAGCGCCACCGCCAGCGTCGCGGCGGCGCGGAGCGGCTGGTCGAGATAAAGAGCGAAATAGCCGGGGACGATGAGGCCGCCCGGAGAAACGTCCGTGATCTCAGCCCAAAGGAGGGCCAGGACGAGCCCGATGAGAAGCGTTTCAAACGCCATGACGCGTTCCTTTTTCGAGCCAGTGCGCGACGAGGGCCTCGCCGAGGCCGACGAAATTCCCGAGCCCGACGACGAGGGGTTCGCCCTCGGCCGAGGAGACGATCCGGGCCATCAAGGCGGCGGGCGTGCGCCCGTCCGCGAGGCCGTAGCGCGGACCGGACGGGCCGCCCGCGCCGCGGCCGAGCTTCTTGAGAGCGGCCCGGGCCGTCGGCCCCGCCAGGAAAACCGACGCGAAATCCCCAAAAAAACCCTCTTGAGCGGCCCGGACCCATTGAAGCGTCCGGTCGCCGCGGTCCTCGCGCAGCGCGAGGAGCCCGACGAGGGGCCGGCCGCCGCGATCCAAGGCGCCGAGGACTTGAAGGAGGGTCGTCCGGGACGAGGCGGGGTCGTTCGCGGCAAAGAGGCTAACGCACGTGGCCGGACGCGGCGGATCGCCGAACGAGCCGGCGACGATCCTGAGGCTGCCCGCGTCGGGGGCCGCCTCGCGGATCCCGCGCTCGATCGTCCTCTCGTCGAGGCCGAGCGAAGCCAGCGCGGCCCGGGCCAGGCGCCGGTTGGGCTCGAACTCCCCCGGCGGCAGGGCCGCGGGACCGGCGGCGCCGGCGTTCGCCGGGCCCGGCGCGACCCGATGTAGCGTCGAGCCGCGCCGTGCGGAGGCCGCTTCGAAAGCGGCGTGGGCTTCCTCGGCCGGCATGAAGACCTCGGCCCGGTCAGGCACCGCGGCGGCCATGGTCCGGGCGATGGCTTCCCGGTCCCGGCCCATCTCGTCGAGATGATCGAGCCGGACGTTGGTCACGAGGAGCATCGACGGCCGCAGGATCCGCCGCGATTCGACGGCCAGGGCCTCCTCCCCGATGCTCATCATCTCGGTGACGAGCGCCTCGGCGCCCACCGCGGCGGCCATCTCGACGAGGCGGACCTGTTCGCGGATGGAGGCCGGGCCCGGCCGGCCGATCACCCGCTCGGAGCCGTCGGGCAGGATCACCATGGGCTTCGAGCCCGTCGTCTTGGCCAGGACCCGGGCCCCGGAGGCCCTCAGGCCGGCGGCGACGAGACGGGTGACGCCCGACTTGCCGCGCGTCCCAGTGACGGCGACGCGTCGCGGAACCCGGCGCCGGGCCCGCTCGAGACGGACCTTCTCGGCGGCGAGATAGATGAGAAAGAGGCCCAAACAGCCGGAGAGGAGGACGAGGTCGCGCAGGGCTATTTCTTCTTGGCGAGGCCGTCGAGGGCCTGTTTGTAGGCGGCTTCGTCCTTGACGCCGAAGGTGGCGGTCCGGTTGTAGGTTTCGAGCTCGCCGAGGTAGCGGTTGCCGGTCGTCTGGGTGATCCGCCACTGGCTCGGCTGGATGAAGGCGAACGTGTATTTGATGAAATACTTGTCGTAGGAATAGACCCAGATCTCGGCCCGGTTGCCACCCACATCCTCCGCGCTGCGGCTTTGCTGGTCGGAGGTCATGCCGGGCGGCACGAATTGGGTATTGAAGCTGACATTCTGGTCGTAGTCGACCGAGGCCGGGGCGCCGTTGAGGAGATAGATCCGGCCGCGGTCCGTGTTCCAAGGCTGGGCCCGGTTCTCCTGCTTGAAGTTCAGGTTGACGAAGTCCATCCGGGACTGGAACTTGGCCTTCTGCTCCGAGGTCCGGACCGACCAAAAGAGATCTTGAAAGCCTTTTCGGCCTTCCTCCGAGAGGTCCTTGTAGGCCTTGCGCTCGAAGTCCTGCATGATGAAATAATGCTGGGTGTACCAAACGTCCTTTTTGGGAATGGCGGCGGTGAGGACCGTCGCGAGCCCGCAAACGAGGGCGAGGACCGCTGCGGCGGCGACGAAGCGGGTTCGGATCGGGTTTCTTTTCACGGCCGACCTCCAGATCGATAAGACATCGTTTTTTTGAGTATAAGCCCGGCGGCGCGGCCCGTCAACCGGAGCCGGAACGGCGCGGCCCGCTGTGTCTCCGCCGGCCCGATCCGAAGGCCTCTTTCGTCCCCGGTCGCTCCGGGCGGGGGGATGAAACTCCGGCCGAACCGGGCCGCCCAAAATCCAATATGTTTATGATAATCCAAAATATTGGATTATTCCAAATATATGGATTCCGATTGGGCTTGTTGCGTGTATAAGTCTCACATAATAATAACATAAACAATGACCGCGTCTTGGCACGAACCTTGCTTAAAAGGGGTCTTATCCTCATGTGCAACACTACTATTTTTCATAACGAGGAGGTGAGACCCGCAGTACGCTCAGGCAAGAGGCTTTTTGGGAGGGGCACGGAAACGGTTCCTGTCCCATTGGCAAAGGGTTTTCGACACTTAGGAGGTTTTGTTTTATGAGCAAGAGGCTTGTTATCGCGATCCTCGCCTTGTTCATGGCCGGGGTCGCCTTCGCCCAGCTCGTCCCGACCTCCAAAATGGAAGGAAAGGTCTCGGACAACACGGGCGCTCCGCTTCCCGGCGTTTCGGTCGAAGCGACGAGCCCCAGGCTGGTCGGCAAGGCGACGGCGGTCACGGACGGCGACGGCAACTACCGTCTGTTCTCTCTGCCTTCGGGCGTCTATGAAGTGACCTTCACCCTTCAGGGCTTCAAAACCCTGATCCGGAAGGACATCATCGTTCAGCTGTCTCAGACGATCACCCTGAACGCGACGCTCGAACAAGCCGCCCTCGAAGAGCAGGTCACGGTCATCGGACAGAGCCCGCTCATCGACGTCAAGAGCACGGTCAAGGGCCAGACCATGACCAAAGAAGTGTTCATGAGCCTGCCCCGCAACCGGAGCTTCGACGGCCTGATCAGCACGGTCCCCGGCGTCCAGTATGACAACCGCACGGGCGGCCTCTCGGTCGACGGCGCCACCGGCACCGAGAACATGTGGTACATGGACGGCGCGGACATCACCCAGGTCCACAGGGGCACGAACGCCCAGGGCGCGGTCATGGAACTCGTCGACGAGGTCAAGGTCACCGCGTCGGGCTACAACGCCGAATTCGGCGGCTCGATGGGCGGCGTCGTCAACGTCATCACCCGGTCCGGCGGCAACGCCTATCACGGGGATGTCAGCTTCTACTACAACGACAACACCCAGCTGATGCAGGGCAAGTCGCGCTACTACTTCCGCTGGTCCCCGACCGACAGCAACGTCGGCGAATACGTCAACGACGACGACCTGTATTGGCAGGGCGGCCGCGGGCGCGACGATTACAAGCGCTACGAAGCCGTCTTCACCCTCGGCGGCTACATCCTCAAGGACAAGCTGTGGTTCTTCGGCTCGGTCAACCCGGTCTATTCCCGGACCTGGGGCAATCGCTTCTTCAACAGCGACGACGACCCGGCCATCGCCGGGAACCAGGCCCCCTGGATCCCGTTCTTCAACAAGAACCTGGCTTTCAACGGCCAGGTCAAGCTGACCGCCGCCCCCATGCGGGGCCTGCGCGTGTCGGCCAGCTTCGTCAACAACTGGTCCAACTACCGCGGCGCCATCCCCAGCATCCTGGGCTCGGGCACCAAGACCTACGCCTGGGGCAACGAAGGCTACGACTATCCCAACTGGTCGGCCGCCTTCCTGGCCGACTACAGCGCCAGCAACAACTTCCTGGTCAGCCTCCGCGGCGGCTACCACCTGACGAACACCGTCCACCAGCAGATCGCCAACCGGTTCACGACGTACTATTTCAACTATGAGAACACGATGTTCTCGGCCGACCCGTTCTACGTCGCCAACCCGAGCCTGCTCCGCATCCGCGGCGCCGTCAATTACGGCGGCTCGCGCTCGGTCCAGGACCGCTACAAGCTCGAAAAGCTCTCCGGCAACCTCGACATGTCCTACTTCGTCAGCCTGGCCGGCGAGCACGCTTGGAAGGCCGGCTTCCAGGTCGTCCGCGACGCGGAAAACGTCCTCAACGGTCCCACGAGCCCCATGGTCAACCTGAGCTGGGACCAGCCCTGCACGCAGCTCGAAGGCTACGGCGTCCCCTCCACCCGCGGCACCTACGGTTTCTATGACATCCGCGGCTCTTGGCGCCAGCCCTACGGCTCCGCTTGGGACATCGCCCGGAACACCTACGCCATCTACCTCCAGGATTCCTGGACGCTCAATGGCAAGCTGACCCTCAACGCCGGCATCCGCACGGAGAGCGAGTACATCCCGACGTTCAACCCGAACGTTCCGGACCAGTACAAGAAGCCCATCAATTTCGGTTTCGCGGACAAGCTGGCCCCCCGCTTCGGCGCGGTCTATGACGTCTTCGGCGATTCCTCGCTGAAGGTGTTCGGCAGCTTCGGCATCTATTACGACGTCATGAAGCTGTACATGGCCGAAGGCGCCTTCGGCGGCTTCAAGTGGCAGACCGACTACTACACCCTCGACAACCCCGACTACCGGCTGATCGCGGCCAACGGCCTGGTCAGCAACACGTCCGGGTCCGGCGCGACCGGCGACGCGGGCCTCAGCCAGGCCGCCGGCGGCACCTATCTGGGCACCATCGACTGGCGCATCCCTTCGTTCGACACCCTGCAGCCCGACATGAAGCCGGTCGCCCAGCAGGAAGTCTCCCTCGGCGCCGAGAAGAAGATCACGGAAGACCTGTCCTTCTCCGCCCGCGGCGTCTGGAAGCACCTGCTCCGGACGATCGAAGACATCGGCATCATCACCCCCGAGGGTGAGCAGTATTACGAAGGCAACCCGGGCAGCCCCTGGATCGTCAACCTCTTCGAGACCCTCCAGAACGAGCCCACCGGCCTCGACTACTGGCCGCAGGTGAAGGCCAAGCGCGAATACTACGGCCTGAACCTGTCCCTCGAGAAGCGCTTCAGCCACAATTGGCAGGGCGCCATCAACTACACCATCAGCTTGGCCAAGGGCAACTACGGCGGCCTGTCCTCCACCGACGAATTCGGCCGCAACTCCCCGAACGTCGAGCGCTCGTTCGACCTGTGGTTCATGATGTACGAGATGGACGGCACGGCCATCAACGGCCGCCTGCCCCAGGACCGCACCCACTACATCAAGGCCTACGGCTCCTACTCCTTCCCCATCGGCCTGACCCTGGGCTTCGCCGCCTACGGCCGCAGCGGGAACCCCATCTCTACGCGGCTGCCGTTCAACAACTCCTACATCTATCCCTACGGCTACGGTGACCTGGGCAACCTTCCGTTCACCGTCTGGGCCGACGTGTACGCCGAGTGGGCCCTCAAGGTCGCCGGCCGCTACACCCTGGCCTTCAACGTCCAGATCAGCAACGTCACCAACACCAAGACCTGGCAGCAGGCGAACTATTCTCCGACCCGGAACACCATGGCCGTCCCCGACGAGCTCCTGCTCAACGGCGAGGTCATCAATCCGAACACCACCGAAGTGGACTCGCTAGGCCAGACGTACTACTGGGTCGACCGGATGCAGTACTATCGCCCTAACATCTCCTTCATCGGTTCCGAGACCGGCCAGGCGATGTACGGCAAGGGCCTGACCTCCGCATTCGGCACCTGGTCCGCCCGCTTCGGCGCCCGGTTCTCGTTCTAAGCAGTTCGCCGCAGAAGTAGAAGCAGAAGCAGTACTCGCAGAAGCACAAAGCCCGCCCCCCAGCCGGGGGGCGGGCTTTTTTTTACAGGATCCCGGGCCGAACTCGAAGGGGGTTATGAGGACGGGACAAAAAAGAACCCCGGCCCCCGGACGCGCCGGGAACCGGGGTCCGGAAAGGCCTGACTACTTCTTGATGGCTTCGAGGATGGCCTTGGCCTGGGCCGTCCGCTCCGTCTCGGGCTCGAGCTTGATGAACTTTTCCAGGTTCTCGACGGCCTTGGCGGTGTCGCCCTTGTTCAGGTAGGCGTAGGCCACGCGGAAGTAAGGGTCGGGCCAGTCGGGCTTGATCTGGATGGCCATCTCGAAATACTTGATGGCGTCGTCGATCTGCGAGTTCGAGAAGTAGATCTCGGCGACGTTGAAGGGCAGGATCTCGTCCTGCGGGGCCATCTCGATGGATTTCTTGAAGTAGTCCTGCGATTCAACGAGGTTGTTCTGCTTCAGATAGCACAGGCCGATCGCCGCCAGGCCCTTGGCCCCCATGGTCTTGCCCATGGTCGAGTCGGTACCGGCCTGTGTGATGAGCTTGTTGTAGCTCTCGATGGCCTTGTCGTACTCGCCCTTCTCGCGATAGCAATCACCGATGTTCAGGAGGACCTGGTAGGCGCCGGGGTTCTTGGTCAGGAATTCGTCGTACATCAGCAGCGCCGTGTCGTACTTGCCTTCCTTGAAGAAAGCGTTGCCTTCCTCGAGGGTCTGGAAAGTGGCCTCGTCCTGGACGATGCCCGTCCCCTCGGACTTCTTCTCCAACCTGATGGTGTACTTCGGGTTCTTGTTGAGCTGGGACGTATAAAGGCGCTGGGTGACCGGCAGCCAGCCCTTGGCGTTGACCGTGACATCCCAGTTGCCCGTCCCGACGCCCATGAACGTGAATTCCCCCTTCTTGTCCGTCTTGGTCTCGAAGGTGCTGCCTCCGGACTGGGTGAAGACAGCCGTCACCGCGGCCCCCATAACGGGCTTGCCGCCCGGGTCCAATACGACCCCGTTCATGCGGCCTGTCCCCCGCCCGGCCTGGGCCAAGGCCAGTCCGGCCATGAAAAAAAGGATCGCGGCGCCGGCCGCGAGCTTGGATGAGAGCTTATGATCCATCAATGCCTCCTGTGGCGAGCCCGCCCGGCGCCGGCGCCGGGACGCGTCCCGTGACCCGCCGCATTTGAATATAACATGCTCCTTCTATTAAACGGTTTCGCCGCGGGTTTTTCAAGGCCGGGACGGGAAATCCCCGTCGGCTCAAAGCCGCCAGAGATAGGAGGCCTTGAAGAACAGGCCCCATTTCATCTTGAGAAAGCGCTCCGCGTCGCGGTATTCGCCGTCGACCCACTCGGTCCTATCGTAGAGAGACCCATAGCCGAGCTGGATGACCGTGCCGGGAATATAGGTGAAGGAGGCCAGCAGGTCGGTTAGCATCTCCCGGCGGAAGGCGTTGTATTCGACGACACCGCGGAAGAAGAGATACTTGTTCATCTGGTAGGTCAGGCGTCCCCGCCAGATGGCGTAATCGTATTCCTTCTCTCCGGTCGACCGCCGGGTGAAATCGGAATAGGTCAGGCTGGCCGTCACGTCGAACTTCTCCGAGGGCTTGTAGATCAGGCCGCCCGAGACGCGGCTGCCGTAGCCCTGGTAGGGATCGGCGACGTAGCGGATGGAATTGCCCCGCGAATAGAGCCCCCGGAGGTAGAGCGACTTCGTGACCTGGCTCAGGACCTGGGCGAGGCCGCCGCTCGTGTCGAAGCGCCGGCCGAGGAAGATCTCCGTCGAATACCGCCCCAGGGCCTGGACGGTCGTGTTCCCGGGCAGGAGCACGGTCAACCCGAGAGCGTCGTTCGTTTCGAAGAGCCCGCTCGGCAGGTCCTTGACCACGGCCGCCGAGACGTTGGGGACGACCTTGCGGAAGAAGCGGCTCTTCGGATAAAGCCGGGGCGTGACGGAGGCCTGAAGTCCGGCCACACCCTGGCGGATCAGGTAGCCGGTGTCCGTTTGGAAGCCGCCGGAAATATCGTAAAATGAGACGCTTACACCGAGATTCCGGGTGTCGTAAAGATACTCGGTCCCCAGGGCGAGGCCCGCGTCCGTGGCCGTGCCGCCGACGGCTCTCGTCCAGGAGCCGAAGCCGTGGAAGCTCACCTGGCTGGCTTTCGTCAGCCGGACCTGCCCGTCCGCGCCGGCCACCTGGTTGGAACCGCCGCCGTACTCTCGGCCCGTATAGAACGCGCCGAGATAGCCGTCGCTCGCCACCGCCCGCTTGTAGCGAAGGACGGCGGATCCGGCGTACCTGTCGGTCCCGGGGACGTCGAACGGGTCGCTCGACGGCGATTCGTCGAGGGCGAAGATGGAGGCGACCGTGTCCTTCTTCCCGACCTTGCCCGAGAGCTTGAATCCGACACGCGGGTCGACGATCGTCCGGGTGTGGACGACGGCCTGGAGGGGATCGGAGTCCGACGTCCCGGCCAGCTGGAACATTTCGCTCCCCTCCAGGAAGAACGGCCTCTTCTCGGGAAAGAAGAGGTCGTAGCGGAGATTGACGTCGACCTGGCCCGCGTCGGCTTCGATCTGGCTGAAATCGGGGTTGTACGTCCCGTCGAGAATGAGCTGGGAGGTGATGCCGTATTTCGCGGTCAGGTGGCCGTCATGGACGCCCGGCCCGCCGGCGAGCAGGCCCTTGACGCGCTCCGCGCCGTCCCGGAAGGTGTAGGCGGGCAGGATCTCGAGCAGGGTGTACGGCTTGATGGCCTCGAGTTCGAAGGGCATCATCTGGGTCAGGAAGAAATAGCCGCGGGCCGGATCGAGGGCCGGATAGGAGGAGTGCTCCGACCGGCGCGAGACCCGGCGCTCGAAGAAGATGGACATCTCCACCCGTTTCTTCCCGGCATAGCGGATGCTCTTGAACGGCACGGCGAGCTCGACGCTATAGCCGTCGGGATCGATCCGCCCGGCGCTCGACCAGACGAAGTCGACGCTGAAATCTTCGTTGCCGCTGGCATAGCGGCTGTCGGTCTGGATGCCGAGCGGATTGACATAGAGAGCGTAGAGGGACTGCCGGTCGTTGAAGCTGTCGAGGTTGATGCAGATGAAGTCGTCGGAGCGGATGGTGTCGCGGTCGGCCATGGCGGCCTTGATCTTGTCCGGCTCCCGGTCGTAGCACTTGAAGGCGAAATAGAGGTTCTCGGCGTCGTAGGCCATGAAGGCGACGGTCCTCTCGCTGGCCTCCCGGCCGAAGTCCGGGATGAACGTCTTGGTCAGTTCGACCGAGGGGGCCTCGCGCCATACGGCGTCGTCAAGCCGTCCGTCGATGACGGGCGGCGCCGCCACGCGCAGGGGCCGGAAGAACGGCGCACCGGCGCCGGCCGCCGGCAGGACCGCCGCGGCCAGCGCGGCCAGCCCCAAAAGCCCGCGCCGGGCGGTCCGGAGGAGGGGGAACGTCTGGATGTTCAAGCCGCTTACTCTAAGGGATTTCGCCGGCTCCGTCAATGCGCTATAATGGAAAGACCATGAAACACGCGAGCGCCGCCGCGGCCCTGGCCCTGATCCTTCTGGCCTTCGCCCTCCCCGGCTGCGCCCGCCGTGAGCAAGCCCCGGCCCAAGCCGCCGCCCCCGCCACGGCGGAATCGCTCCGGCTCAAGGAGACGACGGTCCGCAACGTCACCGGCCATCCCATCGGCTACCGGGTCTATCCCGCCGGCAAGCCCGAGGAGGCCGAGTCGCGGGAGATCGCGCCGGGGGCCGTCGACCGCTTCAAGACGGCCTCCTCCCTCGAGATCGAGTTCTACACGGGCCGGAAGGACGCCGTCTATTCGCTCGATCCGGGAAGCCCCTACTCGTTCCGCGTCGACGACCCGGACACGATCGACCTCTTCCTCGGATCGCACGGCCGCTCGGACGCCGCCGACCTGGCGCCGTGGGTGCCCACGCCCCAGGCGGTCGTCGACCGCATGCTCGAGCTCGCGGCCGTCACGAACCGTGACGTCCTCTACGACATCGGCTGCGGCGACGGCCGCATCGTCATCACCGCCGCCCGCCGCTACGGCACCCGCGGCGTCGGCATCGACATCGACAAGGCCATGATCGCCGAATCGGAACGGAACGCCAAGGCGGCCGGCGTCGAGCGCCAGGTCAAGTTCATCGGCATGGACGCGACCAAGGCCGACATCTCCGAGGCGACGGTCGTCACCCTTTACCTGCTCCCGGAATCGAACGCCCTCATGGCCCCGATCCTCGAGGCCCAGCTCCGGCCGAAGAGCCGGATCGTGTGCCACAACTACACGATCCCGGGCTGGGAGGCGAAGCAGGTCCGCTACGAGACGATCCAGGACGAGAACGGGGACACGCACTACATCTATCTGTACGTGCGTTAGCCTGAACGACCCTCCCGCCCTTGCAGGATCCCTCTCTGGGTCCGGAAGGATCCGGCGCGGGGCGCGGCCTAGAACGCGATGCCGAGGGTGGCCGACCAGACGCCGTTCCGGTAGTCGGGCTGGACCTCACCTTGGACGGTCGCGATGACCTTCTGCATCCCCAGGCTGTAGCGGACGTCAACCATGAAGTTCCGGCCGAGGTTCAGGCCGGCGCCGAAGAGGACGCCGTAGTCGTTGTTCTTGAGCAGGGCCTGGCCGAGCGGGATATCCTCGCCGTTCGACTGGAGCTTCTCCTTGAGCTTGAAGCCCACGGTCGGGCCGGCGAAGACGAAGGGCTGGACGACCGGGGTGGGCAGGCGCAGCTTGAGGAGCAGCGGCACTTCGATGTAGTCGGCGTAGAGCTTGTCCGTGTAGCTATCGTCCAGAGCCACGTAGGTGGCGCCCTTCATCGTGTAGAGCGCCTCCCACTGGATGGACACGACCTTGCCGAAGTCGATGGCCAGGAACAAGCCGCCGGTGAAACCGACCTTGTTCTTCAGCGTGGCCATCGGGTCCTGGGCGTCGATGCCGGTCGGGCGGGCCATGTTGCCGCCGGCCTTGAGCCCGAACTGGACCCCGGCGCGGGCCAGCGGGGGAAGGGCCAGGAGCCCGGCGGCGAGGGCGATCACGAGGGCAGTCGCGAGTCTTTTCATGGAGCCTCCAAAAAACCGAGCGTTCGGACGCGGGCCGCGCGTCCGAAACGATTGTGATAGCCGGGGTGGGACGGGACAATCCCCATCAGAGGGGAATTCCCGGGGGCTCCCGGCCCCCCGCGAAGGGTGACGCCGGGGCGGCTTTATCACCTCGTCCTTGCCAATGCTATTCGCGAATCGAGGCGGCCCTCAGATGCGAGGCCCGAGGGGTGAAGCTGTACTCCTATGTACTGCGAACCCCGAGAACGAAGCAGATGGGGCCGGATCGGTTCGCCCGCAGGGTAAAAACGCCCTAAAAAAGATGGGAGAACATGGGGCGTTTTTACGAATAGCCTAGAGACCGATGACCTTGAGCTTAGCCTTGTCCTTGAGGCCCTTGACGTAGTTCTCGACCACCTTGCCCTGCTGGGTCTGTTTGAGGCGGGCCTCGATCTCGCCCTTGACGGCGTCATAGGACCGGGTCTCTTTCTGCCGGCCGATGACCTTGATGATGTGGTAGCCGTAGGACGTCTCGACGACGCCGCTGAGCTCGCCCACCGGGACCGAGAACGCGGCGTCCTCGAAGGCTTGGACCATCTGGCCGCGGGAGAAGTTCTCGTAGAGGCCGCCGTTGTCCTTGGAGCCGGGGTCCTCCGAATATTTCTTGGCCAGCTCGGCGAAGTCGGCGCCGGTCTTGGCCTCGGCCAGGATGCCTTCGATCTTGGTCTTGGCGGCGGCCTTCTCGGCCTCGCTCTTGCCCTGGGTCAGGAGGAGGATGTGCCGGACCGAGGCGGTCTTGTCGCCGACCGTCTCCTGCTCATAGGCCTTTTTCAGCTCCTCCTCGGAGACCTTGGCCCCGGCTTCGGCGACGCCGGCCAGGAGCTTGTTGATGAGGAGCGTCTCTTCGACGCTCTTTTTCACGTGTTCGACCGAGACCTCGCCCGCCTTCAGGGCGTCGAGGAAGGCCTGCTCGCCTCCGGCCTGTTGATACTCGGCCTGCAGGGCCTTGTCGAGCTCGCCCGCGGGCAGGACCGTCTTGGCCTTGGCCGCCGCGGCCAGGAGGACCTTGCGCTCGGCGAACGAGGAGGCCGCCCGGTCGATGATCTGCTTGAGCTGGCCGGCGTCGACGGACTTGAGCTGCTGGGCGCGGGTGCCCAGGTTGTCGACGGCCGCCTGGATGACGTCCGTGGCGTAAACCTTGAAGTCCTTGGTCTCGGCCAGGACCGTATCTTTGTCGGGGGCGAGCGCCGGGATGGTGGCCGCCAGGTCCTTCGCCAGGGTGTAGGCCGGCGTGCCTTCCTTGAGGGTCAATTTCTCGGCCTTGCGCGCGCAGCCGGCCGCGGCCAGCGCCAGGACCAAGAGGATCAATAGGCTTCTTTTCATCGATCGCTCCTTGACGAGTGGCAAATCCTTGATAGTTAAGCACAAATCCGGCGGATGCGCAAACGCGGCGGACGAACGGTCATTCGGCGGCGACGATGCGGTGGACCTTTTTCTTCCCGGCCTTGAGAAGCAGGCCGCCGTCGGGGCCCAGGTCCTTGAGGGTCAGGAGCCGCTCGATCGAGTCGATCCGCTCGTCATTGACGTAGAGGCCGCCCTGCTCGATCAGGCGTTTCGCTTCCTTGCGGGACGGCGTCAGGCCGACCTCGGTGAACAGGCCCGCGGGGGCGATGCCGGCCTCCAGGCGCGAGCGCGGCACGGCCGTCGTGGGCAGAAGCTTCAGTGAATCGCTTGCCATGCCGACTGTCGCATTATCCACCTTCAGAAAGACATTGGAGGCCTGGCGGGCCTTCTCCGCCTCGAGCTCGCCGTGGGTGATCTTGGTCGCCTCGAAGGCCAGGATCCGCTTGGCCTCGTTGATGCCGCCGTCCTTGAGCCCCTCGAGGCGGCGGATCTCGTCGAGGGGCAGGAGCGTGAAGATGCGCAGGAAGCGGCCGATGTCCCGGTCGTCGCAATTGACCCAATATTGATAGAAATCGTAGGGGCTGAAGAGGGCGGGATCCAGCCAGACCGCGCCCTGGGCGGTCTTGCCCATCTTGGCGCCCGTGGCCGTGGTCAGCAGAGGGAACGTCAGGGCCTGGGCGGTGCCGCCCTCGACCCGGCGGATGAGATCGACCCCGGCCAGGATGTTGCCCCACTGGTCGTCTCCGCCCATCTGGAGCGTGCAGTGATAGTTGCGGTAAAGGGTCAGGTAATCGTAGGCCTGCAGCAGCTGGTAGTTGAACTCGATGAACGACAGCCCCTTCTCGAGGCGGAGCTTGTAGGCCTCGGCGGCCAGCATCCGGTTGACGCTGAAATGGCGGCCGATGTCCCTCAGGAACGGGATGTAATGGAGCGGCAGGAGCCAATCGGCGTTGTCCACGGCGATGGCGCTCGCGCCGTCGAAATGGAGGTAGCGCGCCAGTTGAAGGAGGATGGCCTGGCCCTGGGCCCGGATGGTCGTCTCCTCCAGCATCTGCCGCATCTCGGTCTTGCCGCTCGGGTCGCCGACCATGGTCGTGCCGCTGCCGACGACGGCGATGGCCCGCTGGCCGGCCCGGCGGAGATGGACCATGGCCATGATCGGCACCAGACTCCCGGCATGGAGGCTGGTCGCGGTGCTGTCGAAGCCGACATAGAAGGTGATCCGCTCCGTGTCGAGCATCTTGCGGACCGCGTCCTCGTCCGATACCTGGGCGACGAAGCCGCGCTCCTTGATCTCCTCGTAGACGCTGCCGCTCACAGGCGAACCTCCGGAGGATTTATATCACGGGAGGGGGGATCGCGCCAAGCCCCCCCCATCCCCTCCTCCTTGGCGATGACGGCCCTCCCCTCCGGCGACGGCCCCCCGGGCTGGAAAATCACCTGGCGCTTCGTCCCCATGAGCGATGCCCCGTGAAAGCCTCTCCGATATCATAAACAGTCGGGAAGAAGCCTGGAGTAGAGGACTGTGACGGAAACGAAAGACGCCGGCTTGACTCTAAGCGACGCGCAGGACGCCGTCCGCCGCGTCCGACGGCACCGGTCCATGCTCGCCGACCTGGTCGAGGTCCAGCTCCGGACCCTGCTCGAGCTAAAAGCGCTTCTCGATGAGCCCGGCGGTCCGGTCCTCCCCGGGGATCCCGCCCTCGACATCGAGGCGGAGATCCGCCGGACCCAAGAGGCCGGCCGCATTCTGGCCGGGGGAGCGATCGCTCCGGTCCGGGCCACTGCCAAGGTGCTCCTCATCGACGACGACCCAACGACTCGCAATATCATCTCCCACTTCCTGCGCAAGGAGGAATTCCTCGTCGAGAAGGCCTCCGACGGGAACGACGGCCTCGTCCGGGCCCGGAGCGGACGGCCGGACCTGCTCATCATCGACGCGGTCGTGCCCGGCCGGGACGGCTTCGAGATCCTCACGCTCCTCCGGAAGGACCCGGAAACGGCCGGCCTTCCGGTACTCATGTTGACCTCTCTCGGCGAAGAAGCGGCCATCGTCAAGGGCCTCGAGGAGGGGGCCGATTACATCATCAAGCCGTTCTCGCCCCAGATCCTGGTGGCGACGGTCCGGAAGATCCTCAAGGAGAGGGGCCTCCATGCTCTCGACCGTCGTCATCTATAGCTTCGTCTCCCTCCTCCTGCTGTCCGCCTCACTCTGCCTGTTCATTTTTTTACGACGGCTCCTCGTCGAATCCCACGAGCGCCGGGACCGGGCCGCCTACGACGCCATGGAGAGGGACCTGCTCGAGGTCCTGACCTCGCCGTCGCCGGCCGCGGAAGCCCACGCCTTCGCCCGGAGGCATGGCCTGCGGCCCCGGGTCCTCAAGCAGCTCCTGGTGGCCTACCGCGAGGCCCTCGTCGGCCGTTCCCTCGAACCGCTGAGGACGATCTTCGAGCGGACGATCCGTAACCGCTGTCTGCGCGAGCTCCGCTCCCCCTTCCAGGCTACCCGTCTCCAGAACGTGCGTCTGTTCATCGATTTTTCGCGGCCCGACGAGGCCCTCAACCTGGTCAAACTTCTCCAGGACAAGCCGGTCGTCCGCCTGGCCGCGCTCAACGCCCTGTCCGGCATCGCTTCTCACGACACCCTGGGCCAGATCTTCGAGCTCTTCGAGAAGGACCCGGAGCCGAACCTCTACGCCTATTCGAACATCTTCTACATCCTCGGCCCGCGGATCGAGCCGTTCATCCGCGCTTCGCTCGACCATGACCTGCCGCCGGAAAAGACCGGCCTCTTGATCGAGATGAGCGGCCGGCTGATCCTCCGAGGCCTCTACCCCGACATCGTCTTCTACGCCCGGCATGCCGACAAGGAGCTGCGGATCCGGGCGGCCCGGGCCCTGGGACACCTCCTGGTGCCGGGTTCGGTCGGGACGCTCATGGCCCTCGCGGCCGATCCTTGTTGGGAGGTCCAGGCCCAGGCGCTGCGCAGCCTCGGTGCGCTTCAGGATTGGCAGACCGTGCCGCTCCTCGTCAAAGGCCTCTTTTCCCCGCACTGGCACGTCCGCTACAACGCCGGCTTTGGCCTGGCCGCCTTCGGCCTCGTCGGGATTGTCCAGCTGCAGGAGGTCTCGCGTCAGACGGAGGACCGCTATGCGGCCGACATGGCGGCGATGGTCCTGGACACCGTCGTCCTGATGGGAGGCGCGGCGTGATCCACCTCCTCGCCGCCCTCGATTCCGGGGTCGATACCCTCATCCTGGCCTATTTCCTGCTCATCAACACGTTCTATTTCCTTTTCAACATCCTCTCGCTCGCCGGCATCCTCCGCTACCGCCGCCTGGTGGCTTTCGTGCGCTTCGGCGAGATCTTCCGCATGCCCATCGTCAAGCCGGTCTCGGTCATCGTGCCGGCCTTCGACGAGGGTTGCGGCATCATCGAGAGCGTCCGCTCGCTGTTGTCGCTGCGCTATCCCGTCTTCGAGGTCGTCGTCGTCAACGACGGTTCGACCGACGACACCCTGGAACGGCTCATCGAGGCCTTCGACCTCAAACCGGCCAAGTTCGTGTTCCGCAAATCGCTCCCGACGAAACCCCTCCGCGGGATCTACCGTTCGGCCCTCCATCCCAAGCTCGTCGTTGTCGACAAGGCCAACGGCCGGAAGGCCGATGCCATGAACGCCGGCCTGAACGTCTCCCGCTATCCCCTTTTCTGCGCCGTCGACGGCGATTCCGTCCTCGAGAAGGACGCCCTGCTCAAGGTCGTCCGGCCCTTCCTCGAAGATCCGGAGCGGACGATCGGCGCCGGCGGCATCATCCGGTTGAGCAACGGCTGCGAGGTCAGCGGCGGCCAGGTCGTCCGGGTCGGCCTGCCCCGCAACTGGATCGCCCGTTTCCAGATCCTCGAATACCTGAGGGCCTTCCTGGGCGGCCGTATGGGCATGGCCATGATGCGGAGCACGCTCATCGTCTCCGGCGCCTTCGGCATCTTCCGCAAGGACATCGCCATGGCCTGCGGCGGCTATCGGGCGGAGTCCGTGGCCGAAGACATGGACCTCTGCGTGCGCATGCAGAAGCACATGCACGAGAAGAAAAAGCCCTTCCGGATCCAGTTCATTCCCGATCCCATCTGTTGGACCGAAGCGCCCGAGAAGCTCAAGGTCCTGGCCCGGCAGCGGAAGCGCTGGCACCGCGGGCTCATCCAGACGCTCGTCACCTACCGGCGCATGCTCTTCAATCCCCGCTACGGGATCGCCGGGATGTTCGCCCTGCCCTTTTACGCGCTCTTCGAGATGGCCGGCCCATTCATCGAGGTCCTGGGCTACGCCGTCTTCCTGACCCACATCGCCTTCGGCCAGGTCGACTATCCGTTCGCCGTGGCCTTCTTCTTCGTGGCCATTTTTTACGGGACGTTCGTCTCCCTGATCGCCATCCTGCTCGAAGAGCTGTCCTCCCACAGGTATCCGCGGCTGGGGGACATCCTGATCCTGGCCCTGGCGGGGGTCGGGGAGAATCTCTTTTACCGCCAATACCTGGCGGTCGTCCGGGCTAAGGCCTACCTCGATTACCTGAAGGGGAAAACAGAATGGGGGGCCATGGAGAAGCGCGGCTTCGCCCGGGCCGGGAGGACATCATGACGAACATCCGCCGGCCGGCCCTGGTTTTGGCTCTTGGCCTGGTCTTCGTCGCCGCGTCGGGGACGAGCCTGGCCCAGACGCGGGACGATGTCCGCCAAGCTCTCTTCGCCGGATCCTACGAGAAGGCCATCTCGCTCGCCGGAGAGGCCCTCAAGACCGACCCGGCCAACGCCGAGATCCGCTTCCTCCTGGCCCGGGCCTACGCTTATTCCGGGCGGCTGGACGAAGCCGAGGCCATGCTGGGCCGGCTCCTGGAGGAGCATCCGGCCGATGCGGACCTCCTCGTCTTCAAAGGCCGGCTTCTCTGCCGGCGCAATGACCTCGACGGCGCCCGGAGGACCTTCGAGCGGGCCCTCGAGCTCCAGCCGCGCTCGGCCGACGCCGCCGCGGGATTGGCCGACTTGGCGTCGTGGCGGGGCGATGATGACGCGGCCATCGTCTATTGCCGGCGGGCGCTCGATCTCGACGCCAACCACGCCGGGGCGCTTTTTCGCATGGGGTCGGTCCTTCTCTGGCGGGGCGATTACGGCAAGGCCCGTGGCTATCTCGCCCGGGCGGCCGAGCTCGAGCCCCAGAACAAGGATTTTTCCAGGGCCCTGACCGCCGCGGCCCCGGTCTTCGCGCGTCGGACCGAGGTTTGGCTAAGCGGCCGGAGCGAGCACTGGAGCGACGGCCGGGCGGATTATCGCGACCTCGGGCTGGCGGGCCTTTTCAGCCTCCTCCACGACCGGGCCCGGCTGGTCGTCAAGGCCGAGCGCCTGTGGCGGGCCGGCGCGGGTGACGACAAGGTGGGCCTCGAGATCTATCCCCAGCTCTGGAAGGGCGCCTACGGCTATTTCGATCTCGGCGTCGCGCCAAAAGCGGCGTTCGCCCCGTCCTCCACGGCCCATCTCGAGATCTACCAGTCGTTCCTGAAGAGGCTCGAGGCTTCGCTCGGCGTCCGGCGGATGAGCTTCGCGGCGGGCGGGGTGACCGTCGCCGTTGCCTCCGCGGCCGTCTATGCGGGAACCTGGTATCCGAACGTCCGCGTCCATTGGGCCGACTCGGCCGCGGGAACGTCGTTCACCTGGATGGCGGGACTGCGGCGCTACTTGAAGAGCGCGAGCTACCTGTGGCTCACGGCCGGCCACGGTTCCCGGTCAATGGAGACGGCCGACGTCTCGGAGATCCTGGAAAGGCCGGCCTGGTTCGGCGAGGCCGGCTTCGACCTCTATGTCCTCGGGGATATCAAGCTCCGGGGTTATGTCTCCTACCGCAAGGAAACGGCCGGCCCGTCGAGCGCGGCCCTCGCTCTGACGACCGGCTACCGCTTCTGACGCTCTCGGTCGGCCTGGCGTATTCACGAATCGAGGCGGCCCTCAGATGCGAGGCCCGAGGGGTGAAGCTGTACTCTTAGGTACTGCGAACCCCGAGAACGAAGCAGATGGGGCCGGATCGGTTCGCCCGAAGGGTAAAAAACGCCCCATAAAAAGAGAAAAGAAAACAGGGCGTTTTTTATGAATACTAAAGCTGCCAGGCGTAACCGATCTTCAGGAAGAAGGTCCGGTCGGTCCGGGTGATGCCGACGCGGTCCGGCCCGAGCCAACTGTCGAAGACTCCGCCCATCGCGTTGTCGGAGTAGCCCAGGAACAGGACCGTCCGCGGGTTCAGCTTGTAGGAGAAGAGGAACTGGGTGAAGAGGCCGCGGGTCCGCGTGTCGACCGGGCTCAGGTACATCGCCGGGTTCTGTTCGAGGTCTTGATACTGGACGATGGCGCGGATAAAAGACCGGACGCTGAAATTCCAGACGAACTTGGCCTGGCTGAGATTGGCCGTGTAGACCGTCTCCCCGCCGCGAAAGAGACGCTCGTAAGCGTGGCTGAGGACCATGTTGAGATGGCGGAGGAGGCTGAACGACCCATAGGGACCGATCGAGAGGACGTTCGCCGGCCGCACGTTGGCGTAATCGATGGCCTGCCCGGCCTGGCCCTGGAAGCCGATCTCGGAGCCGCTGAAGGGCCGGATGAGGAAGTCCGCCTGGACACCGGCGGTGTCGAAATACTGTCCGCTGTAAAAGGTACGCGAGAAGAAGCCGTGGGCGTTGAGCTGCGTCTCGAGGTCCGCCCGGATGAGCGCGCCGATGGTCAGATTCCGGTCGGTCAAGGTCCCGGCGTGATCGTAGACGACCTCCCCCGCCGCCCCGAGCCGGATGTAGTTGAACCAGCTCTTGGGCTTGCCCCAGATCTGGTGGAAGGCCATGACCTGGCCGTCGCGTGTATCGACCCGGGGGACGAAGCCGTGATCCGCCCTGAAGCCCGGCGACAGGTCCTGATAGGACAGCCCGAAGATCCATTGCCGCGAGAAGTACTGGTATTGCAGGTTGACGGCATTGCCCCCGAAGCGGCCCCCCGGCTGGCCGTAGGCCGAGGCCACGTCGCCCGGATAGCCCGTTTCCGAATGGAGGACCTGAAAAGTGATCTCATTCCTCTGATCCAGGCGAATGAAGCCGTCCGCGCCGGCGAGGTGATTGGAATAGCCGCTCCCGACCCGGCCGGTGTAGAGGACGCCCAAGGTCGACATCCGGCCTATGTCCTGGCGGAGGCGGAAGACCCCGCCGAAGGCGTCCTGATCGAGCGAGCCCTGGGCCGAGCCCTGGTTCGAAGGGAAGACGAGGTTCGTGAGGCGGTCCTGGTCGGCGAAGAAACCCAGGGCCGTGTGACCGGCCTTGCCGGTCAGCTTGGTCCCCCAGACCGGGTCGGCCACGGTCCGGGTGAAGACGGCCTGGATAGGCGTCAGGAAGAAATCCGCGCCCTCGAGGAAGAACGGCCTCTTTTCCGGATAGAACAGGGCGAAGCGGCGGTTGATCTCGAGCTGGGCGACGTCGGCCTCGACCTGCGAGAAGTCAGGATTTGCGGCCGCGTTGAGGATCAGGTCCGGGGTTACGCCCCATTTAGCGGTGATGCCCGGCTCGGCGTCGATGTCGCCCCGGGAGAGCGAGCCGTCCGGGAATCCGCCGTCAGGCATGGCATCGGTCCGGCTGGCGGTGAAGGTCGGGTCGATCTCGATGTTGCGGCCGGGGGTGATGCCCTCGAAGCCGGTCAACTTGTTGAACTGGCAGAGGATGCAGTTGACGTTCCGGGAACGGGGGTGGGAGGTCATCCGGTGGCGCGTGTCCCGGGGCCACGACCGCTCGGCGCTGAAGCCCCAGGTCTGTGGTCCGGAAACCTGATGAAAACGGAGTTGGCTCATGGGGATGGCCACCTCAAGGGCCCAGCCCCAATCGGTGATCTTGGCTGCAGCGCTCCAGATCGCGTCCCAGGAGAAATCCTCGTAGCCCTCCGACTCGCTGAAGTTGGCGTCGGCCTGGACGCCGAGCGGGTTGATCCGGAACTGGAAGGCCCGGCGCTCGTCGTTGAAACTATCGACCATGAAGGCGACATGGTCGTCGAGAATGAGGGTATCGGAATCGTCGCGGTCCATGAGATGGGCCCGGATCTTCTTGGGATCGGGATCGAAGCAACGGAAGGCGACATAGAGATTCCGAAGATCGTAGGTCACCAGGCACTCGGTCTTGACCGGGGACGGGATGTTGTCGCCCGGCTGCCATTCATAAGGCAGCGGGATCCCCGGGGCCGCGGCCCAGGCTTCTTCGTCGATGACGCCGTCGATCTTGATCGGGCCGGACGCCTTGACGACGTCGAACCGGGCCGAAATGAACTTGCCGGATTCGGGCGTGACCTGGGACTGGGCTTGGGAGGTCTGAGCGGCCGGGACAAGGACGAGGCCGGCGGCCAGGACGGTCAGGAACAGGGCGAAGGGGCGGGGGGTCTTCATGAACGTTCCTCCGATCGACGTGTCTATAGGAACTACTCCCTGGGACAGCAAAAGGTTGACGCCGCTGGGCACAGGTCCTGATGACGCAGCCCTTTGCCCGGCATTATTGCACGAAACGGGCCATCCCGGCCAAACGCGCGGGGGCCGCGGGTTCAGGGGGATCCGGAGGCTCCGGGCGATCGGCTCGGCCGGGGGCTTTCGCGCCGGTGTAAAGGGCGATACAATGCCGATAAAGAAATTGATAAGGACGGGATAAACGAGCCGGCCTCGAGCCGCGAATCATCCATGAGAGGGACAGGTCCGTAGATGGCCGATGGAGGTTATCGCATGATCCGAAACGGCTGGAGCGAGGCCGTCGCGGCGGCCGCGCTGATCCTCGTCCTGATGTCGTGCGCTCCCGCCCGGCGCGCCCCGATCGAAAAGACGCCGCCGGCCATCGATTGGCCGGCGCGGCTGGCCGAGGCCGACGCCTTATACGCGGCCGGTCACTACGCCGCCCTGCGGCAGGCCTGCCGCATCTATGGCGAGGCCCTGTCGGCCTCCTCTCCGGCGGCCGGCGTCGCCGAACGCTATGTCCGAGCGACTCTCGCCTTCGCCCTCCGCGAGAAGGAACTGGGGATCCTGCCCGCTCCGGCCGCGCCCGATCCCGACTCTCTGATCGCCGCCGATCCCTCGCTGGCCCGCTATGCTCCGTGGCGCGAGCTCCTCGGCGGACTCGCCTGCAAGATCAAGGGGAATCCCGGCTTCGACGCCTTCGGCGGCCGGACGCTCGACGCCCACTTCGATTGGGTCAAGGCCCGGATCCCGGCCATCGACGGCGAACTGGCGAAGGAGGCTCCGGCCGACGATCTCGCGGCCGCCTTCCGCCTGGCCCTGCGGGCCGAGTTCGGCTTCAAGTTCGAGGACAAGCTCGATCCTTTGGCCGTTCTGGAGGCCCACCCGGATTCGCGTCTGGTCGCCTTTCAGGCGGCCGTCGCGCCGCGGCTCGACCTCACGGCGCTCGACTCGCTCCTCAAGGCCGATCCGTCGTTCACCGACGTCGAATATTTCCTGGGCGAGTCGGCGCTCCAGGACGGCACGATCCTGACCGCGGAGCGCCACTATCTCGCCGCCTTCGAGAAGATCCCGGAGTCGCTCTCGGTCCTGATCTCCATGGCCAAGGTGGCCTACCAGACCGAGGAGATCGAAGAGTGCCTGGACTGGAACGAGAAGGCCCTGGCCCTGCTCCCGACGTACCGGGACGCGCTCCTCGGAAAGGGCCTCTGTCTCGGCCATCTGGGTAGGAACGAAGAGGCGCTCGCCGTCCTGGGACGCCTGCTCGAGCTCGGCACCTATTACCTCGGCGAGGGCCGTTTCTGGACAGCCTGGAACCTCAACGAGCTCGGCCGCCTCGAGGAGACCCGCAGGTCGGTCGACGCGGCCAGGGTCTTCCTCGTGGGCGTGCCGGACGTGGCCACCCTCTCCGGCATCGTCGCCTACAGGCAGGGCCGCCTCGACGACGCCGAGCGGGACCTCCGCGAGGCCCTCGACCTCGACCCCGCCGCGAGTGACGCGGCCTATCATCTGGGCAAGCTCTACGCCGACCGCAAGGACTGGCTCAATTCCGGCATCTACTTCGCCGGGGCGGCCATGACCTACGAGGACAAGGAAAAGGCCATGGAGAAGAAGATCGCCGAGATCGAGAGCTCCGACATGGCTGCGCCCCGGAAGGCGCGCCTCGTGGCCAAGAAAAGGACCCAGATCGCGGCCACCCAAATGATCAAGGCGACCTGCCAATACAACGGGGCGGCGGGCTATCACAACGCCGGTTCCTTCGAACGGGCCCTGGACCTGGCCCGGCAGGCCGCAGCGCATCCCGCCTTCGCCGAGAAGGCCGCCGAGCTCATCAAGATCATCCACGACCGCTGAGCCACGGCGGCGGCCCGTTTCCCCGCCGAAATGGTGTATAATAACGGCTCGTGACCACGCTTAGCCGACAGTTCCTCGAATCCTGCCGGGACCATCCCAAGCCCGTCCGGATGATGGTCAAGACGGACGGGACGTGGACGAAGATCTCGACCGCCGAGATCAAAACGGCCGTCCGGCGCCTGTCGCTCGGCTTCCAGGCCTTGGGCTTCAAGCCCGATGACCGCCTGGCCATCCTCTCGGAGAACCGGCCCGAGTGGGTCATGGCCGATTTCGCGGCCCTTTGCGCCGGCGCCGTGACCGTTCCGGTGTACACCTCGCTCCTGCCCGACCAGATCCGCTACATCCTCGACGACGCGGGCGCGAAGATCGTCGTCTGCTCGGACCTCGAGATGTGGAGCAAGGTCGAGGCCGTCCGGGTCCGGCTGCCGCAGCTCGAACGGGTGATCCTGATCGACGGCGATCCGCCGGCCGGAACGCACGCCCTGTCGGACGTCGTCGAAATGGGCCGGCGCCTCGAAGCCGAGGACCCCGGCCGGTTCGAACGGATCGCCGGGGCCGTGAAGCCCGGCGACCTGGCTTCGATCATCTACACCTCCGGCACGACCGGCGTCCCCAAGGGCGTCATGCTCAGCCACGCCAATTTTGCGAGCAACGTCGATTCGCTCGCCCGGGTCATCGATTTCAACGACCGCGACACGGCCCTGTCCTTCCTGCCGCTGTCCCACGTCTTCGAGCGGACGGCGACCTTCTTCCTGTTCCACGTCGGGGCGACCATCGCCTACGCGGAGAGCATCGAGGCCGTGGCCGCGAACATGATCGAGGTCCGGCCGACCATCGTCGTCAGCGTCCCCCGCCTGTTCGAGAAGATCTACACCCGGATCATGGACACGATCCTGGCCGGATCGCGCCTCAAGCGGGCCATCTTCGTCTGGGCGTTGGGCACAGGGAAGAAGTACGCCGCGCGCAAGATCGCCGGCGAGGGGATCCCGATGCATCTCGCCGTCAAGCGGGCCCTGGCGAGCAAGCTCGTCTTTTCCAAGATCACGGCCCGCACGGGCGGCCGCATCCGCTACTTCATCTGCGGCGGCGCGCCCGTGTCCAAGGACATCATCGAGTTCTTCCACGCCATGGGCCTCATGGTCCTGCCCGGATACGGTTTGACCGAGACCGCACCGGTCCTCTCGGCCAACACGCCGCCGGACCGGATCCGCTTCGGGACGGTCGGCAAGCCTCTGCCGGGCATCGACATCCGCATCTCCGACGATGGCGAGATCTTGGCACGCGGCCCGAACATCATGATGGGCTACTACAAGAACGAAGCCGAGACGCGCGAGGTCCTGAAGGACGGCTGGCTCCACACCGGCGACATCGGCCGCTTCGACGAGGACGGCTTCCTCATCATCACCGACCGCAAGAAGGACATCATCGTCACCTCGGGCGGCAAGAACATCGCCCCCCAGCCGATCGAGAGCCTCCTTCTTGCCAGCCCTTATATCGCCAGCGCCGTCGTCGTCGGCAGCAGCCGCAAGTTCATCTCGGCCCTCATCGTGCCCAACTTCGAGAAGCTCGAGGCCTGGGCCCGGGGCCGTCTCCTCGCTTTCCGCGACAGGGCCGACCTCTCCGGGCTGAAGGAGACCGCGGCCTTCCTCCTCGAGGAGATCAACCGGGTGACGCCGGGGCTGGCCTCCTACGAGCGCATCAAAAAGATCGCCGTCCTCGACCGCGATTTCGACATCGATCTCGGCGAAGTGACGCCGACCCTCAAGGTCCGGCGCAACATCGTCGAAGAGAAATACGCCGGCGTCATCGCGGCCCTGTACGAAGATTGAGGCGAGCATGAAAACCGGGAGCTTTCTCTCGCACCTGGAGTGCGGCCTGTGTGGGGAGCGGCTCGAGGCCGACCGGCTCTGGAACCTCTGTCCCAAGTGCGGCAAGCCCCTCCTCGCGCGTTACGATCTCGACGAGGCCCGGGCCAAAGTCGGGCGGGAAGCGGTCGCCGGCCGCGAGCCGACGATGTGGCGTTACCGGGAGCTGCTGCCGGTCCGGGACGACGCTTGCAGGCTCTCACTCGGCGAGGGCTTCACGCCGCTCGAACGGACACCCCGCCTCGAAGCCGAGGTGGGGCTCGCGCCGGTCTATGTCAAGGACGAGGGCCTCAATCCGACGGGCTCGTTCAAGGCCCGGGGCCTGAGCGCGGCGGTGTCGCGAGCTTTCGAGCTCGGGGTAGGGTCCGTCTCGATCCCGACGGCCGGGAACGCCGGCTGCGCGATGAGCGCCTACGCGGCCGCGGCCGGGATGGAGGCGCATGTCTTCATGCCGGCCGACGTGCCCAAGCCCTTCGTCAACGAATGCCGCGTCCTCGGCGCCAAGGTCTCGCTCATCAACGGCCTCATCACCGACTGCGGCAAGGCGGCCCGGGAAGGGATCGAGAGGTTCGGCCGGTTCGACGTCTCGACACTCAAGGAGCCGTACCGCATCGAGGGCAAGAAGACGATGGGCTACGAGGTCGCCGAGCAGATGGGCTGGCAGCTGCCCGATATCATCATCTACCCGACGGGCGGCGGCACGGGCCTCGTCGGCATGTGGAAGGCGTTCGCCGAGATGGAGCGGCTGGGCTGGATCGGACGGCGGCGGCCGCGCATGGTCACGGTCCAGTCGGACGGCTGCGCCCCCATGGTCCGGGCGTTTCACGAGGGGAAGGAGTTCGCCGAGCCTTGGGTGAACGCGCACACGATCGCCGACGGGATGCGGGTGCCGGCCGCGGTGGGCGATTTTCTCATCCTGCGGGCCCTGCGCGAGAGCGGCGGCACGGCCGTGGCCGTCGCGGACGCAGAGATCCTGGACGCGACGTATCTCCTCGGCAAGACGACCGGCATCTGGCCGGCGCCGGAAGGCGGGGCGACGCTGGCCGCGCTGCTGCGCCTGAAGCGCGACGGCTGGGTCAAGGATGGCGACTCCGTCGTCCTCTTCAACACCGGCAACGGCGCCAAGTACTCGGCCGTCTGGGATTAAGCCTCTTTTCGAGCGGGCTGTTCTTCCCCCGTTGCTATTCCCCTCCCGATTGGGGTAAACCATAGGCCAAGCCCATCTCGAGGAGGAGACCATGAGACGTCCGGCGATCTGGACCACAGCCGCCGTAATGGCTTTGGCGATATTATTTGGGATCCTCGCGCCCGCGGCCGGCCAGGACCGGCTGGACAAGCTGACCCGCGTCACCGGCCCCGCCTCGATCCCAGGCGCTCCCGTCGAATATCAGGGCCGTTTCTGCGGTTACACGAACTATTGGCAGTCCATCGCCTGGCGCTGGGAACAGTACGGCAATCTCTTCCTCATCGGCCAACCGGACGTCGCCCAAGCGATCGCTCAGGACAAGGCCGACATCGCCGAGGAGCTGGGACTCCCCGGCCTCGTCCTCGACGAGGGTTTTTTAGACGCATGGCTGGGGGCCAAGACCATCGAGCTCACGGATCCCGACGCCGGGAGGCTCGGAGCGGCGCTCGACAAGGGCGACGTCATGGCCTGGATCAAGCCGGAGACCGATCTGGGCAGGGGCCTTCTCGACCGGGCCAAAGGCCTGGAGGGGGCGCGGGACGTCATGGCCAGTCACCAGGCCTGGGCTAAGGACTATCACCGGATCGAGGCTTTCGTGCTCTCGGATGGGACTCGGCGGCTCTTCGTCGTCGCTGCCGAGCGCCCCGAGGACAGGAGCCGCTTCAAGGAGCTGCTTGCCGGCTTGGCCGGTGTCGTCAGCCGTTACGATCTCCATCGCGGCTGGTTCGGGACGGGAACGCTCCTTCACAGTGTCACCTGCCATCCCGGCCACCCGCTCGAGGTCATCGGGCAAGGGCTCGGCCAGGGCAACGACTGGTTCACTTTCAGCGGCTACATGGACTACTTGATGTTGAAGCAGCTTCCCGAATGGCTCGGCAAGGTGGGCTTGGATATCCCCGTCGACGTCGGCACCGGCAAGGCCAGCCACAGTCTGGGCACCGTCGCCTATGGGCTGAAAAGCTACGACGGCCTCAAGATCCAGGATATGCCGACGGAGGAGGAGTGGATCAAGTTCGTCAAGGACCGCGGCGGCTACATTTTCCGGCCCGTCTGGGCGCCGGATTGCGACAAGTTCAAGTACGACGGCCAGATCGCGATCGACGGGAACAAGAAGCAGATCGACGCGGAGGACGTGCCGTTCGTCCTGCAGACGGGGCTCGTCAAGGACGAAGCTCCTGCCGCCATGGTCCTGTTCGCCGAAAAAGGGCGGCGGTGGAGCCGGCAGGAGATGTGGCGGGCCATTCTCGAGCGGCGGGCCGTCGGGGTCCTGCCGCTCGGCCGGATGATGGGCCAGGCCAGCTTCCGGAGCGCCCTCGAGTTGCTCCTTCTCGACCGTGTCTATCTCGAGAACCTCTTTGCGGACCGGATCAGGCTGGAAACCCGGGTCGAGGGCTACAAACTCATGGTTCGGTTCAGCAACCTCAACAGCACAATGGCCAAGGGAACGATCGAGGTCCGGCCGGCGCCAGAGCTCGGCATGGACAGCCGAAGCCGTGAGATCATGCTTCAGTCGGGCGACACACAGGAGATCTCGTTCCCGATCCCGCCGTCGGCGGCGGCCATGGGCAAAGCCAATCCTATCCTGGTCGAGATGCGCTGGCAGGGGAGGATCAAGCGGGCCCTGGCTGTGCTCGATCTGCCTCCGGCGGTCTCGGTCCACAAGTTGCTCTACGGCCGCGCTCCGGAGGTCGTCTATCCTGTTTCCATTCACAACTTTACGGAGGCCAAATCCTATCCGGTCGAGGTCAAGGTCTTCGCCAAGGACAAGCCGGGGGCGCCGGTGCTCGCCACGTCCCTGACGGGGACGGCCGCGACCGCCGGGCACCAAGCCCTCGAATTCCGACTGCCGCTCCAACCGGGCAGCTACACCGTCAAGGCGACGGCCCTCGGCGTCACAAACGAGACCCAACTCGGCGTCGGCGAGGCCGCAGGGCAGGTGACGGTGACGCCCATTGACCTCAACGGCGACGGGCTCATGGAGTACCGGCTCGAGAACGACAAGGTCCGCGTCACGCTCCTCGCGATCGGGGCCAGGGTCATCGAATACGTCGTCAAGGAAAAGAACGACAACGTCTTCTTCAAGCTCTGGCCGGAGAAGGAATATTCGGACCGGCGCCCCTTCCGCGAGCGGGGCTTCTATCCCTACGGCGGCTTCGAAGACTTCCTCGGCCAGGCCTCGATCGAGACCCACAAGGTTTACGACGCGGAGATCGTCCAGAACGGCGGGACGTCGGGCTCGGTCAAGATGACGGCCGATTACTACGGGAACCGCATGGAGAAGATCTTCACGCTCGACGGCGCCTCTCCCCTGCTCGAGGTCCGCTTCGCCATCGAGTTCCGCAACCCCGAGCTCAACATGCTCGGGCCGCAGCCGATCCTGTCCCTCGGCGAGAAGCACTGGACCGAGGATGTCTTCGTCATCCCGGCGAAGAGCGGGCGGCGCGAGGTCCGCATGCGGCCGGAGGAATACTTCGGCGAGGTCTTTTTCCTGAAGGAAGGCTGGAACGCCGGCCGCGACACCGTCGAGGACGTCTCGTTCGTCGGCGCCTACCCCGTGAGCGAGCCCGAGTTCCTGCACATGTGGATGAACCACCCCTCGAACGGCGAGTCGGCCCACTACTATGCCGAGCTCCAGCCGTGGGTGCCGATCTTCCAGAAGACGGTCCGCTATTTCTCCTATTACATGTGGGCCGCGGCGGGGCCCTGGGAGAACGGGCTCGAGGAGCTGCGGCGGCGGAACCTCATCACGACGGCGAAGTAGACGCCTTCCGGATCTTCTTCGAAGCCGCCTTGAGCTGAGGGAGCTTCGCGTACTGCCCCTTGCCGAGGGGGTGCCAGACGGTGCAGAGGTGTCCGAGGACCTTGTCGGAGGGCACGGCCAGCGACTGATCGATGAAGCGGGCCTGGGCCTTGACGCTGCGGAAGCTCGTCGGCAGGACCCGGAAGCCCTTGTCGACGAAGATCTTCGCCGAGGGGAACATGGACTTGGGCGTCGGCTGGAGCGGGTATTTCAACTCATAGTGCCAGTCGCACATGATGATGTCCTTGGGGACCATGTCGATGGCCTTGTCCGTCCCGTTCAAGGACGCTTCCCAGAGGCCGTAGCCGGTGGCCTGGCCGTCGAGGAACCGGTCGGCCCACATCATCATCTCCTTGCCCCGCTCGCCGACGATATAGTCGTGGGCGTCGTTGACCGCTTTGGCGAAAAGCTCGGCCGTGGGCTTGCCGCCGCAGCGGGGGCAGTCTTTGTCGGCGATGATGAAGACCTCGTCC
>Ga0209609_10000136_pt1 | contig 42630 bp, 38 predicted proteins | sample LakKivw325mmetaG_FD_184136 | JGI IMG/M metagenome (GOLD analysis project Ga0209609, IMG submission 184136) | Anoxic lake water microbial communities from Lake Kivu, Rwanda to study Microbial Dark Matter (Phase II) - Lake Kivu water 325m metaG... | ecosystem: Environmental > Aquatic > Freshwater... | reverse complement strand
CCCCCACTGGCACTCAGAAATTTACCCACCGGATCAGGATCGGCTAGCCCGCTCTCATCGATCAGCTTCACAGCAGACAGCATGGAGCGCATAAACGCAGCCGCTAATTGCTCACCCGCCGGGTAGGTGTAGGCATCGGGCAAGCTGAAACCCATGCGCAGGCTGGCCAATGCCGTGCAGGTATGGTCGAGGATGCGATCCGTCGCCAGAAATATATGGGCGTACTCAGCCGCGAAAGCCGGCCTGCCCGGCATAGATATTTGTGTCTCTTTTTCTTTCGAGAGCAGCTCAAGAAAGTTATCCGGAATATAAGCAAATTCTTGCGGTCCCCGGGGACTATCGAAGAATGCCCTTGCCATCAGGGCGCGGTACCACAGTATTTCCGCCAGCGAGATGGGGTGTGCATAAAGGCGCTCACGGTCACGCTTGGCGGCGCCAATTTCCCTCACTTCCCCATACGCACGTGTGAATTGCGCCCACGGCATTCGGCCGCCGTGCCTGCCGAGTTCATCCAGGGCGTCCCGGGCCTCCGGCGGCAGGCTCGATACTAGCTGGGAAAACTGCCTTCCATCTAGCATTGATGTATTCAAGTTGCGAATTACCGTTTGAATATCCTGGTCGGCCAGCTTAATCCCCCATAGCTCGGCTATGATGTGCAGCGAACCCAGATCGCGACCTTGCAAGCTTTCTACGAGGTTGGGCATATTCAACCATACATCAAAGTATCAGCTCTACCGCAGAGGGAACCACTTCGACGCGAATGTTGCGCGCCGCTGACTCAAAATCGCAGATGACCTCGCCATCCGCATGGATGGTCAATGGCTTTTCAGATTGGACTTGCAACCTGCGCACCTGTCCCAGACGCACCTGTCTAAATCGCCCGTGTTTGCCATTCATCACCTCGGGGATCATGCGTAACATCATCAATCTGGAAACGCGGCAGATTGCTGCATAATTCAGCCATCCATCCGAAGCAACCGCCTGAGGGGCAACCAGGAAACCTCCCCCCTCGCGTGGTCCATTGCAAACCACCAGCATTTCCGTATTCTCCTCCCATGAGTCCTCATCTGCCACGATGTTCATGCGTGGGGCATCGTGGTTCAGAGCGATGGTTTGCAGTACAGCCACCAGGTACATCATGAAGCCATGAATATGGGTTAGTCGGTGGGTGCGAATGGTCACTGTGGCGTCAAAACCCATCCCGAAGGTATTATCGAAGTACTCCCGCTTCCCCTGCTCGATTTCAAAAATGCCCAGGTCAATGGGCCTTGGCTGGCCGTTGAAAACTCTCTCTAGCGCTTCCGTCGGTTGGGTGGGGATTCCAATTGATTGGGCGAAGTCATTTCCCGAGCCCAATGGCACGATTCCCAACCGGGGTCGGGCTTCCATGGGCACTTTCATTAAGCCATTGATTACTTCATGGACTGTTCCATCCCCACCGGCCGCGATCACCAGCTTATATCCGGCCTCGCCTGCCCGGTGAGCCAGAGTTATCGCATGCCCGGGATATACGGAGCCCACCCAATCAGCTCCTCCCAGCTCCTCGACAAGGGGTCGCAGGTTTGCCACCGAGCGCCATGCACGGCCCAGGTCGGCGTTGGGGTTCACCAGGATCATCGTCTTTGAGCCACTCATCATCATCTCCCTATTATGAGCTCACTTTCTGAATATTGATCCACCTGTTAAGGGGCGACATATGACGCGCGCAGTACATTCTGGTCGTCATACAGGCTAACAACCTTCCCCGGTTGCCAGATTGGGGAAGCCAATCCCCAGAACAAATCTATGACTGTATCCTGCCCACTGCGGGTGTTCAAATTGATGGTGCGCCCATTGAACAGCGTAAGATCAGGGAAATTATAGACATTTCCTTTTCCATCCTCCAGTCGCCATCCATTCAGTGAAAGCTCACCATCTCCCGTTCTAAGCAGCTGCACGTGCTCTGTTTCCAGGTCACCCGCGCCTATGACTGCTGCAATGGCCATCTGCGGCTCCTGACCCATTGCAGTGGCGGTGGCTGTTGTATGGGGCCCCTGAGTCGCTGTTGCAGATGGAGGGTAGGTTGCCGTTGGCATTATGGTTGGCGGGATAGAAGTTGAAGTGGCTTCAGGCAATGGGGCGGTGGGGATGTACAGGATCTGGCCGATGGAGATCCTGTCTGGATCAGCCAGTTCATTGACGGCTAAAATATCGCTGATCCTCACATTAAACTCGACTGCCAGGGTGCCAAGCGTATCGCCTTCTTTCACCTGGTAGGTGAGCATCTCAGGGGAAGGCGTCAGTGAAATGCTCTGTCCGATGGCTGTGCCTGCCTCTGTAGGGCTGATTCCATCCGCACCTGAGTTGTTTGCGATGAGAGGCAGATTGGTAGATTGTGTTGGGGTAACCACAATCACTACCGGTGTGCTATCCGCTGTTGTGGTCGGATGTTTTGGCTCCCATAATTGCAGCACCACGAGTATCGTAACAGCCGAAACGATGATGTTCAGGATAGTAAAGTAGAAGAAACGCTTGACCAGTCTCATTTACTCCTCACCGCTAAAATCATAGCATAAGCCACTATTTGACACAATACTCAAGGTCAACGAATAGAAACATCTCGGAATTTCCTTATTTACCAGTCTCCACCGGGTAGCCTGCCTGGATCCACGCATTCATTCCTCCTTGGAGAGGTGTCACCTTCTTGAAACCCTGCTCGATCAATAACAGCGCCGCACGGGCGCTCGACTCCTCGGCAAATCATGTGCAGTAAGTAATGATCCACTCATTTGGGTCCAACTCGCCCAGACGGTTGGTCAGCTCCGAGATGGGGATGAGCAACGCGCCTGGGATATATGCAGCAGAATATGAACTCCCGTCGCGCACATCCACAAAGATCGCCTGCCCTGAATCGTAGGCTCTTTTAGCCTGTTCAAGAGTCACCCGTTGCACTTGCGAGACTGCTGCTGGTGTAGGGGTAACTTTGGCTGCCTGGCGTTGCCTCAGCTCCACATAAGCGGATGCCGCTATCATCAACAGCACAGCGCCGCCAATCAATAACCAGGGCAACATGTTCTTGCGATGCATTAATGACTCAGCCATCCTGCTTCATTGTAACTGTTTTGTACCGGAGATACAGGATATTTTACCTTTGATTTTAATTTGCACATGCTGAAAAAATTTCGATGAGAAGAAGTGAGCTCGGTCATGGATAGTCTTATGTAAATTCAGGAACTGCCTGGCAAACCAGCCTCTGGCCTATTTACGAAAGTCACCTTGTAGAATCAGCCTCCGTCCGTTAGCTCACGGGAAAATGAAATGGCTATATTGACTATAGTTGGCGAAACCCCAATAATCTCAAATTAATTCCAATGCTTTGGCGCTGATTAATATCTAAAATGATAGTAGCACATGGTGTTACAAAACTTTTGAACTGGAGAGTTGCATCATTAGCTGACTGACGTGAATGTGTTTCACTGATAAAGTTTGGCGCTTGGAATGTATTGGAATATCAGCGGAGGCAAGGTGGAGAAGTTCCTGGCAAAACTCGTAATCAGTTTGGGGATCATTTTGACCCTCCTGGCGGTTACGGGTGGCACTGATCTGGTATATTCAGCTTTCGCCGCTACTCCTGCAAGCCCCAACTCCACATTAACGGGCCAGCAGCAGGACCCTCAGAATTCACCCATTAGCTATATCAGCAGCCAGGCGTATTTTGAAAGCGCACAGGTAGCGCTAAATTTCCTGGATGAATCTATCGGCCTCGCCAACCACGCTGATTGCTATACTTGTCATTCCGGTACGCCTTCGGTATCTTCAGCATTGATAAACTCAGAAATAAATCAGGTCATCTGGATGCAGCGCCACATTGAGGTAGACATGGAATGTGCCGGGTGTCACACCCAAAGAGTTGGAGGATTATTCGGGCATTTTGGTGGTGATGACTAAATGCCAAAAACTGGGGGAAATACTGAGCGTGGAAGAATCCCACGCTCAGGCCATTTAAATAGGTATTGTTGCATTAATCGGGGCTGTTTATCTACAATAATCAGCTCATTTTGGGGTTTCGGCTTCACCTTTCTTCGTAGTGCCCATATTTATTCCACATTTTTCCAGCTGCGATAATATCTCAGCATGCGATTCATACCATTGGCCCCACTTTCGCGAGATGTGCTCCGTCCAGCTGTAATTATCATAGGTATAGGTTTCCTGGCGCCCCTTCTCCAGGCGGATTTTTATTTTATCCTTGCTGTAATAATTTTGCGCCAGGTAGCCCTCGTCCATCACTTTCATCGCTTCTTCAACCATCTCATCTGTAAATTCGGGGTATTCGTCCTCGAATAAATTAAATTTTATCGGGTAGCGTGGCCGGGGAGGCGGGTTTTCAGCCGGGTAGCCCATCACCAGTTGTACCAGCGGGAAGACCTGTGGTGGCAGTTTATACTTCTTTGCGATTTTATCGGCCATATACGGAGCAGCTCCTAAAAAGCAGCTGCCCATGCCAAGGCTCTCCGCTGCAATGACCATATTTTCAGCCATCAGCGTGGCATCCTGGACACCGAATAACAGCATGGATAGGTCATTTGTCACCCGCTTCCAACCCCTCTTTTCCATGATCACATCCATTCGGTGCAGGTCTGCACATATGGTGAATAGCCATGGCGCCCCAAAAGGTACCCCTTTGCGCGTGAGCAGCAGGCTACCCAGTTGTGCTGCGAATGGGGCCTGCTGACCGGCGCGCACCACTGCTTGCAGCACTTCTTCGGAGGGCACCTCCTTGGTATACTTGCGGATCGATTTGCGGTTCATCATTAGCTCAATTATTGCGTTGCTCATAAATCTTCCTCATATAAGTAAATTTTACCTTCTTAGCTTCAGTATAAACTTGTTTTGCATTTTAGTTCTCTTCTGCATTTTTCGCCGTCCAAATCATTGACCTGGCGAGTAATTATCATGGTCAAATCGATTAAATGCTGGCCTCCGCGATCCAAACCCAGGATAATCTACCACAAACCCTTGCGGGTCAACCTGCAGCTCAGCCATAAACCTGCCTACCCCACTTTCATATCGGTATGATAATTTCCCCGTCCGTTGGTATCGCTGGGCTAAGGGCTCTAAAGTAAAACTTGGGAACCTCAGCCATGCTGGGCTGATGTCCGCCGCCTCCCCAATCTCCAGTCCAAGCCTCCTGATGGGTAGCAGGTTGGTGCAGGGGCTGAAATTCAGGTCCAGATCGATGCTACCCGCCGCCCCTGGAACCTCCTTTTCATTCAGCCACCATCGCTTCTCACTGTTTACCCTGATGTGGATATCGATGCGCTCATCTCCTGCCCAGCCTTGCACCTCGGCTGATTGGGTCTGCCAGCTCTGGTCGCAAGCGATGCGATAACTTAACTGGCAGGGCTTTTGTTTATGTGCGAATACTGCCGTCCCCTCCAGTTGCCAGTTCTCACCCAGCCACCATAACCAGCAGGCTTCATGACCCGGCATGTAGATGCCACGCCACAATACATGGCGGATGAGCGAGCTACTCTCATTTTTCATTGATTTAGTAAATCGATTCGTATGTCACTCAGCACTATTATATATACCCCTTTTTCAAAGCCTTGGTTCGGATGACATGTAGCTTGGATTACGTATAAACCGGTTGGGATATCTGGCAGGATAAAATTGTGTTCAGCGGGTGCAAGTGATTTTCGCCGCCAGGTCGTCGCGAAACGCCGGGATTGTGATAATCAGGCGGTTTCCACGGCTGATGACGGCCTCAGTTCCAAGCCATCTGGCTCGCTGTGGATCATACCATTGCACTGTATATCCACCTTCGTTCACATTGTCCAGCGTGAGCACCAGGTTCTCTTCCAACGGGGGCTGGTAAGATGCTGATCCCTCACCTTCAGTTCTTGCGTCAATGGAGGCCTGGGTGGTATAAGCATCGCTCCGCAGCCACACAAGAATATTCTCACCTTTCAAGCCCAGCCCCTCCACCCCTGATTGGCCACCGTCGGCATAGGTTATTTTTAGGGGATAAAACGGCTGGTACTCGGCAAGGTTCTCTCCGTTCAGAAAAGTCGCCAGGCCATTGAAGTGGTACCAGAGGTAGTTGGCTTCCACGTAAGTATCCCACCACCAGTACATGCCACTACCAGCGTAACCGCTGAAGGTGGTTGCCCACAGCCCATTGTGTAGGTGGATGCCGCTGGTTTCCACATCCTCGCCATCATTGGCAGCGGAATATCCAAATTCCCCCATCAACACCGGTTTCACCGGGATGGCTTTCTCTAGCTCCTGCAAATCCCGCGCTGCCCTGCCTGCCAGGTCATAGTTCTTTGCGCTACTCTGGCTGGAGTATTCGTGCTTTTGGACGATGTCCAGCTCGGGCAGCTCCCAGGTGGGTGAATTGTTCCGCATCGCGTAGCTGTAGGTAGTCAGGTGGTGGTTCACATCCCGCTGGCCCAAATAAGCTGTCATTTGCTGCAACCACGGCACCAGGTCCCTATCAGAAATGCCGGTCAGGTTAACCTCGTTGAACCATTCCCAGGCCAGGATTTTCGTCGAGTATCCCCACCGGTTGACAATATAGTTCAGCCGGCGTTGGTAATAATTGATAGCGATTGGGTTGGTCACGAATTGGCCCGGGTCAGAAAGTGGCCCTCCCAGGGCGATGTTGTAGGGGTTGTCCTTCCATTCTGTGTTGGTCACCAGGCTCAATGGGCCATGATTCATCAGCACCAGGATGATCTTCACGTCGTACTGCTCTGCCAGGTCGAATAGCTGGTCCAGTAACCAGGCTTCATATCGTCGCTTATCGTAATTACCCAGCCCGGTATCTTCCCACTCGATGCCAAAAGACCATGCAGCCATCCACACCCGGATGGTATTGCCTCCATTGGCAGTAAAAATCTTCATCCAGCGGTTATACGTTTCAACGGGGTCGCACGTTCCACAACTCCACGCCATGTTCAAACCGATAGGAAAAAATGTTGTGCCGTTATCATATGCCAGGTAACGCGGGTTGTCGGCGTTGATGCGTATGAACCCCGGGTTTCTCGAGTCGCTCACTTGGAATGAAAAAGTCTCGCTGCGCAAGCCTGGTTTCATCGTGTAGGCCACTGCGCTCCACTCGCCGGTTTCATCGGGTGTGAATCTTACCCTCCAACCCGGTCTACCCTTCTTTTGGCGGGTTTGCAGGTCGTAGTCCTGGTACCAGAACGCGCCCACATCCGATTCTTTTCCCGAGGGGGCTGTGAAAACCACGCGCAGGTCAATTTCATCTGCGTCATAGGAGTTTTTCGCTTGCAGGTTGGTTTTAAGGCTCAGCTCCAATGTGGCATAACGCTTGATATTCACATTGCCTTGAGGGATAATCTGCAGGGTGGTTACCTCAGGCTGTGTGCTGGTTGATATCGCTGTGGGCAGTATTTCCGGCAGCCCGTGGTTCTGGCGGGTAGGTGGGTAAGATTGCATAGTGGAATATGTCGGCAAAGCTTCATTAACTGCCACCACCGGCCCATTGCACCCCGCCAGGACAAGCATCACGGCCATCACAATTATAGAGTGACTGATCTTCAACACAGCACTTTCATCTGGTTGTCAACAAAGTTCCTCGGTAAAACTGGCCATTGCCTGCCGCAGGCAGGCTGTGAAACACGATTTATAGTATACGAATAATAAAATTTCGCTTGATTAGGTACGTGATTAATTATAAACCTTGCCTGGCATGTAGGTAATGAGCATTCAGCCGGGCGTATAATCTAATCAGCCCCGTACATCATCTCACGCTGCCGGCCTTTCGGCAGGCAACCACTGTGCGGTTAGCCTTCAGGTGTGGCTTCGAAAGCGCAGCTTCGGTCCTGATCGTCTCTAGGTAAACGACCACATTTCCCCTTCACTGCTTAAGCCGCTGGTCTGCTGATCCTGGTTATTTTCTTTCAGCTGAACAAGCGTTATCCTGAACTGCAATCTGACGCCTGTACCACCGGCCCGCCCCTGACGATGGTCGTGTAGGTAATTAACCTGGGTATGCGATGCATTTCGGTACGGGTGGGTTGTTATATAGTAAAATCCTGATGCCCGGTGGATTCAAGTAATGGATGTACACATTCAAATTGGTAAACCCAATGCGTACGCTGGCCAGACCCTGGCCTTGAAGGATATCGATATCACCATCCCACACAGCCAGATCACGGTCATTCTTTGCCCACCCGGTTGCGGGAAAACCACCCCGCTTAACTACCTCAACTGGTTCCTGGAGCTGGATGGCAGTACACGCATTTCGAGGCCGGCGTTGACCGATCTAGAAGATAGTCCACTCCCGAGATGGACATCACCAGGATATGTAAAAAGATCGGTTTACTATCCGGTCAAATTTGATCCAAGGATTGGTATACATGGCTGATTTACGCGATTCGCCGGTCTTCATCGCCGGTCACCCCAAATCGGGTACCAGCTTGCTGCGCTCGGTGCTCGATTCGCATCCTGAGCTGGTGGCGTACCCCGAGGAGACGCATTTCTTCCGCCGTTATTTGCCCAAGGCACATGGCGCTGATTTATCTCAAAAATTGGATCTTTCAGACCGCTACATCACCCATATCTTCGAGTGGAACCCGGCCAATCCCCCTGCCCACCAGGCAGGCTATCCCGATCGCGACTATTCCTCAATTTCGGTTACACAGGTACGTCAGTTTGTACGTCAGTTTGTTGCCGAGCGTTTTGCTCACGATGGCGATATGCTCAGTGCCGTAATCTTGTCTTTCGGTAAAGTTTCCGGCCAGCTGACAGGCTCGTCGCATCATTGGGTGGAAAAAACACCCTACAATGAGCACTACGCTGCCCAAATCTTCAAATGGTGGCCTGACGCCCGCATTGTCCATACCGTGCGAGACCCACGTGATAACTTCGCCTCCTATCACCGCAAGCACGCCGATTGGAGTTCAGAAGCTTTCGCCCTGAATTGGCTGCATTCCACCCAGGCCGGCCTGGATAACCGCCAATTATACGGGCCTCACCGCTACCTGTTGCTTCGCTTCGAAGACCTCACCAGCGCACCGGATCAGAAACTCGGCCAGCTATGCCAGTTCTTGGGCATTAACGACGATCCCTCCCTGCGCCAGCCGGTGCGTGGGGGCAAACCCTGGGGCGGGAATTCTATGTTTGCCGACCAATTTACCAGCATCAGCGCTGCCCCGGTAGGCCGTTGGATGGAAAGCCTCCGACCGGATGAAGTTGCCACCCTCGAGCTGGTTGCCGGGTCGGTCATGCAGCAGTTGGATTATCCGTTGCATGGCAGGCTGGCATCCCTCGATCCATCCGCTCGCCGGCTGGTGCTTCGCCGCATGCTCTCCCTCACTCGGGTGGCAAATTCAGCTTCCGATCGCCTGGTGCTTCACAACGCCCTGCATAATTTCCAATTAACGACCAAAACTGAAAAAACCACTAGCACCCACCACGCTGCTCCGCCGGCTTGGCAGCTGCTTGCCGGTTTTTCGTATCTTTGGATAAAGGAGCTCTTTCATTAATGACCCCCCATTTGATCACCCCCTATGGTGGAAAACTTGTCAACCTGTTGATTGACGGTGAGCCGCGCCAGGCCCTGATCGCCCGCTCCAACCAGCTGCCATCCTTCAAAATTTCACCCCGCGCCCTCTGTGACCTGGAGCTGTTGGCCACCGGTGGTTTTTCTCCCCTCGACCGCTTCATGGGTAAGGCAGATTACGAAAGTGTGCTGCACCACATGCGCCTGATGAATGGCACGCTCTGGCCGCTGCCCATCACCTTGCCGGTCAACTCCGCCGACCTGCCTGCAGTGGGTGAAGAAGTGGTACTGCGCAATGCCAATAACGACTTGATTGCTATCCTGCAAATAGACGAAGTTTTCCATTGGGACCCCGAAACCGAAGCCATTCTGGCCTATGGCTCCAATGATGAGCGCCACCCCATGGTTTCCGAGATGGTACGCTGGGGTAAAGTATGTGTCTCGGGGCCTATGCAGGTGATCAACCTGCCGCGTTATTATGATTTCGTCAACCTGCGCCTTACCCCTGTCCAGGTGCGCCAGAAATTAACCGCCCTTGGTAATGAAAATGTGGTCGCCTTCCAAACCCGCAATCCCTTGCACCGCATCCACGAAGAGCTCACCAAGCGTGCTGCCAGTAAAGTAGGCGGCAGCTTGCTCATCCATCCGGTCGTTGGCCTCACCAAGCCCGGTGATATCGACCACTACACTCGTGTCCGCATTTACAAGTCCCTGGTAGACAACTACTACGAAAAGAATAAAACCCTGCTCAGCCTGCTGCCTTTGGCCATGCGCCTGGCAGGGCCGCGCGAGGCCCTGCTGCATGCCATCATCCGCCGCAACCATGGCGCCAACCACTTTATCGTGGGGCGCGATCACGCTGGGCCTGGCAAAGACAGTGCCGGCAAGCCCTTCTATGGCCCATACGACGCCCAGGAGCTCATGCAGAAATATGAGAGCGAGCTGGGTGTGAAAATGGTGCCTTTCGAGGAGCTGGTCTACCTGCCGGACGAGCAAAAGTACGTCGAAGCTAAGGACGTGCCTGCTGGGGCACGTGTGCTCAATATCTCCGGCACCCAGGTGCGCGATGACTATCTCACCAGGGGCAGGCTGCTTCCCGAGTGGTTCACCCGTCCTGAAACGGCTCAGATTTTGCGCCAGATGTACCCCCCACGCCACCAGCAGGGCGCCTGCATCTGGTTCACCGGCCTCAGCGGTTCGGGCAAATCCTCCACTGCCGACGTGCTGGTATCTTTATTGATGGAATATGGTAAGCAGATCACTATCCTGGATGGTGATGTGATCCGCACTCACCTCTCCAAGGGCCTGGGGTTCAGCAAGGAAGACCGCGACACCAATATCCTCCGCATCGGTTTCGTGGCCAGCGAAATCGTACGCCACGCTGGGGTGGTCATCTGTGCTGCTATCAGCCCCTACCGCGCCATCCGCAATGAAGTCCGAAAGATGGTGGGGGATAACTTCGTGATGGTCTACATGGATACACCCATCGATGTGTGTGAGCAACGTGACTCTAAGGGTCTGTACGCCAAAGCTCGCCGCGGAGAGATCCAGGGCTTTACCGGCGTAGACGACCCCTATGAGCCGCCCATCGAGCCCGAGATCACCCTGCATACCCTGGATACCACGCTTGATGAAAATGCGCACTTGATCATCGAATATCTAAAAGTGCAAGGCTTCCTGTTAGTGGAATGAGGTTAGCTCACCTCCCAATTCGGGCAAGGAAGGTGAATTATTCTTGATATTCCACGGGTCAGCCGGAGCTAAGCTGGTATTCTCCTAAGTTGCGGGTCAATCAGCGTTTAAATTTCTTCGACATCTATTGATTAGCCCCCGTACCCTGCTGTGGTTAGTGGGTGAAAATTGCCGTATGTACATGCCCTGTTGCTCGATCTACTTGACTGGCAATTACTCACCGCCCTTTTTTCACTGGTCGGCGAAGGCCGACCTTGTGCTCTTTGAAGACGTGGTTTCACCCACCGCTCTAATCCATGAAATCCGTGAAACCTGTGCCAAGTGTTTTTCTTGGCGCCGTGGTTAAAACCTGTACCAAGTGCATTGCTTGGTATCCGGTCACCTGCATCGTAGATTTGTTCGATGCGGGTGTCAGCTAGCTCGGCAAGTTATTTCCTTGACAGGTAAATACTCACCAGGTTTCTTTATGCTGAATGACCAGAATGGCAACCGTAAATCTTCTCCTCAAGTTGTCATTGCGAAGCAGGCGTCCTGCTAATCCGAAGGTAATATTGTCCTCCGAAGCCCGCTGAAGCAACCCGCTCTTAGATATTCGTGGAATGTCTTTCATTTATTCTATTATGGTGAGTAATTACCTTGACAGAATAGAACACATGTGCTATATTTACTCTTGTTATCATCCACCACATGGGTTAATCGTTTGACGATGATAAGGATATTAACCAATATATACGCCTTTATCCACTAATCCTCTTCACCAGCCTATTTCCAACAGCCTGCCTTGCAACCTTACTTTCAAAATCGGAATATGTGAAATATTAATTGTATCGAATTGTATTTTTTCTGAAACAATGATCACTGACAGGGATATTCAATCCATTTTTTTTACCAACCAGGGGGCAAATAACTCTAATTCTCAGCATTCGAATCAAATTCAGACCTTTAATAGACGATTATAATTATCCCTATGGATCTCTTCACTCACGCTCATGAGCAGCGCATGCGCACCGAGGCGCCCCTGGCAGCCCGCATGCGGCCGCGCACCCTGGAGGAGTTCGTCGGTCAGCAGGATATCCTCGGTCCGGGCAAGCTGCTGCGTCGCGCCATCGAAGCCGACCACTTGTTCTCCTCCATCATCCTGTGGGGGCCGCCCGGCTCCGGCAAGACCACCCTGGCCATGGTCATCGCTCATCTTACCAAGTCGCACTTCGATACTCTCTCCGCCGTCCTGGCAGGCAAAGCCGAGCTCAAGGAAGTGCTGGAAGCTGCCACCGAGCGCCGCAAGCTCTATCAGAAAAAGACCATCCTGTTTGTGGATGAGGTCCACCGCTGGAACAAAGCCCAGCAAGATGCCCTGCTGCCCCATGTGGAAAACGGCACCGTCACTTTCATCGGCGCCACCACCGAGAATCCCTACTTCGAGGTGATCGGCGCCCTCGTCTCCCGCTCCCGCGTCTTCCAGCTGCGCCCCCTGGCTGACCCGGATGTGCACCTGCTGCTCGAGCGTGCCATCCAGGACCCCGAGCGCGGCTATGGCTCCCGTAAAATCGAGGCTGATGAGCAGGCGCTTGAGCATATCATCCACGTGGCAGGTGGCGATGCCCGCAATGCCCTGAATGCCCTCGAGCTGGCCGTCGAGTCCACCCCGCCCAATGAGCAGGATGTCATCCATATCACCCTGGGTGTTGCCCAGGATTCCATCCAGCGCCGTGCCGTCCTATACGACAAGGATGGTGATGCACACTACGATACCATCTCGGCCTTCATCAAATCGGTACGTGGCTCCGACCCCGATGCCGCCTTATACTGGCTGGCCAAGATGCTTTATGCCGGTGAAGACCCGCGTTTCATCCTCAGGCGTCTGATCATCCTATCCGGTGAAGATATCGGCCTGGGTGACCCGATGGGGTTGGTGGTTGCCAGCGCTGCCGCCCAGGCGTTCGACTACATCGGCATGCCCGAAGGGGTTTACCCCATTGTGGAAGCGACCCTCTACCTGGCTACAGCCCCCAAGTCCAACACGGCCACCTCCTACTTCAAAGCCTTCCAGTTGATCGAAGAGCAGGGCACAGGTGACGTGCCTCGCCATTTGCAGGATAGCAACCGCGATGCGGTTGCCTTGGGCCATGGCGCTGGCTACAAGTACCCGCATGAATCGCCCGATCACTTCCTGCCGCAGCAGTATCTGCCCAGGCCGCTGTTAGGCACCCATTTCTACAATCCCTCCAAACAGGGATATGAAACTGAGGTGGCTGAGCGCCTGGAGCGCTGGCGCGCCGCCCAACGCAAAGCCCTGGGGATTACCAAAACTGAGGAACTCCCCGAGCTCACCCAGGAAACCATTCTGGATATCAAACGCAAGCACAAATCCACCTGAGGTCAGGCTTATGCCCGTTTTTCTGCTCATTCGTCATGGCGAGACCGATTACAACAAGAAATCACGCATTGCCAGCCGTTTACCCGGGGTGCATCTGAATCGCAGAGGGCTTCAGCAAGCCCAGCAGCTCGCTGAAAAGCTGGCTGACGTTCCAATAAAGGCGATTCACTCCAGCCCTTTGGAGCGTGCCATAGAGACTGCCCAGCCGCTTGCCAGGGCACTGAACCTGGAGATCGTGCCCAACCCTGGCTTATTGGAGACGGACTGTGGCGATTGGCAGGGTCGATCAATTAAAAAGTTGCACCGTCAGAAAATCTGGCAATCCGTCCAGCAGCATCCTTCTTTATTTCACTTCCCGGGCGGAGAGTGGATCGGCGAGTGCCAGCATCGCATGGTGCAGGTGCTCGAGACCCTGCGCCTGGGTTACACCCGTGATGATGTGGTAGCTTGCTTCAGTCACGCCGACCCCATCAAGCAGGTGATTGCCTACTACTTGGGGCTGCCTCTCGATAATTTTCAGCGCCTGTCCATCGACCTGGCTTCCGTCACCGCGCTGCAAATCACCGAAAACGCCAGTCATCTGTTTACGTTGAATTACAACCTGGGATTCAGCTGGGATGCATTCCAGCCTTCCAGGCCTGGCAAGGTCAGGAATCCATCCAAATCATAACCGGCCATCTCGGTTTAGTACGAATTATTGGTATACTACGTTCATGACAGATATCGATATCGATCTTCACCCTGTTGACCACATCTCAGCAGATGCGCTCGGCCAGCCGGGTAAACGTGTCTTCTACATCCAGGGTTGGCAGGGGGAGCGTACCGTTACCCTGATCATTGAAAAACTGCAGTTGCAGACCCTCGCAGTTGGCATAGAACAGTTCCTGTCGGAAGTGCATGAGAAGGTTTCCGATCTGAGAGAGGCATCCGCCGAGTATGAAGAGGAGCAGATGCACATCCACCCCCCTGTTGACCCGCTATTTCGGGTAGGCGAGTTCGGCTTGGGTTACGATGCCGAAAATGACCTGATGGTTTTGGTTGCACGTGAGCTGGCAGCCGAGGAGAATCCCTCCGAAGAGGGTGGTGTGGTGCGTTTTTGGTGCACTCGCGACCAGCTGCGCGCTCTTGCCAGTTGGGGCATCGAAGTAGCCTCCCGTGGCCGTCCGATCTGCCCACAATGCGGACAGCCAATGGATCCCGAAGGTCATTTCTGCCCTAAGAAAAATGGGCATAAGCACTGACAGGTAAATCTGCAGTTTTTTGGAATATACCTCACCGGTTGAGCCGGCTGATCAGGGAACTCAATGCCCAAATTGGAAACTTCCATCATCCTGAATGTGCTTCAAAACGGCGAAATTAATATCAAAGGTGAGTTCGCCTGGGGTTCTAATTACACGTTCTTGGCAGAAGTGTGCCTGGATGGTCGTGTATTGCAAGCTGTCTACAAGCCCAGCCGGGGTGAACGCCCTTTGTGGGATTTTCCCCCCGCCAGCCTTGCCCGCCGTGAGGCTGCCGCTTATCTGGTGAGTGAAGCCTTGGGATGGGAGCTCGTACCCCCCACGGTATATCGTATGAAAGCCCCTCTGGGCCCCGGCTCTCTCCAGTTCTACATTGAGCATGACCCCGAGATGAATTACTTCAGCCTGGGTGAAGCAGAGCGCCAGCGCCTCCGCCCGGTGGTGCTCTTTGATATATTGGTCAATAATGCCGACCGTAAAGGCAGCCACTTGCTCTACGGTGACGATCAACACCTGTGGCTGATCGACCATGGCATCTGCTTTCATGCTGAAAATAAGCTGCGCACTGTGATTTGGGATTTCATCGGCGATCCAATCCCTGATAACCTTCTGAACGATATACGCTGCTTTCGCCAGCTTCTAATCCCTGGACAGGACCTGTATACGAATCTCCAGGCGCTGCTCAAACAAATAGAAATCCACGCCCTCACCATGCGGGTAGAACACCTGATAACCCAGGGGCAATTCCCTGCGCCAAATCCTGAAGAGCGTTCCGTCCCCTGGCCGCCCATATAGCCATATGACCCATCAACGTCTTGCTTTACTCGGTTTTGGAAATGTCGGGCAAGCCTTTGCCCACCTGTTGCTCAACAAGAGAGACCAGCTGGCACGCCAGCATGCACTCACCTTCAGCATCACTGGCATTGCCACGCGCTCGCGTGGCATAGCCCTCGATCCGCAGGGCATTGACATTGAGCGTGCCCTCCAGCTTATCTCACAGGGTTCCAGCCTGGCTTCGCTCTCAACTCAGCCACTTGTATCGGATCCGGTCGATTTCATTCACCGTTGTGATGCTCAGGTGCTCTTCGAAAACACCCCGGTGAATTATGTGGATGGCCAGCCCGCGGTTTCATACCTGCGCCTCGCCCTCCAGCAAGGCATGCACGCCATCACCGCTAACAAGGGCCCGCTGGTTCATGCCTACCGTCAGCTAAGCGAGCTTGCTGCATCGCAGGGTCGCAAATTTTATTTTGAATCCGCTGTAATGGATGGTGCGCCAATTTTTTCACTATTCCGCCACAGCCTGCCTGCCATCCAGCTGCGCGCCTTTCATGGTATCTTGAACTCCACCACCAACCTGGTCCTTACCCGTATGGAGCAGGGTGACAGCTTCGATGCTGCTGTCGCTTACGCCCAATCCATCGGCCTGGCGGAAACCGACCCATCTGGTGACATCGATGGTTGGGATGCAGCGGTCAAGGTGGCTGCCCTGGTCACCGTTCTGATGGGCATTCCCCTCAAACCAATGGATGTGCAGCGCACGGGCATCCGCCACCTCACTGCGCAAGATGTAACACGGGCCCAACAGCAGGGCAAGCGCTGGAAGCTTGTCTGTTCAGCCCGGCGCCAGACCGGCCATGTTACAGCAATCGTCGAGCCGCAGCTGGTGGATAGCGAATCGCCTTTTTATGGGATCAATGGCACTTCCAGCATCGTCACCTTTGAAACCGATATGCTCCCCCAACTTTCTATTGTTGAAGGTAACCCTGGACCAGAAACCACCGCTTATGGTCTGCTGGCAGATTTGATCAACACCACTCGCCAAGTTTTATAGCAGCATCTAAAAGGAGGGCAAATGAACTTTGGGATTTACACCCCTAATTTTGGGGCTGAAACCACGCCTCTCTTGTTGGCAGATTTAGCCGCTGAGGCTGAAGAGGCCGGTTGGGATGGCTTTTTCTTATGGGACCATATCGTCTACAGCCGCAGGCAAAAACTCCCGCTTTATGATCCCTGGGTGACCCTGGCAGGCATTGCCATGCGCACCCACCACATCCGCATCGGCACCACGGTCACCCCCATTGCCCGCCGCCGTCCCTGGAAGCTAGCCCGCGAAACGGTCACCCTGGATCACCTCTCAGGCGGCAGGCTGATCCTCAGTGTGGGAGTGGGTGATCCCGACGAAGATGATTACGGCACCTTCGGTGAGCCCACCGACCGCAAGGTGCGGGCTTCCATGCTGGACGAGGGCCTGGAAATCCTGGATGGCTTGTGGAGCGGGAAACCGTTCGCCCACCAGGGTGATCATTACCAGGTAAAGAAGGTCACTTTCCTGCCCGCACCCGTGCAATCCCCGCGCATTCCCGTTTGGGTAGGAGGCTTCTGGCCTCACAAGCGCCCGTTCCGGCGGGCTGCCAGGTGGGATGGAACTTTCCCCTTGGGAAACCCATTTACTCCCACCCCCAATACCGTGCGTGACATCCGCGCCTATATTGATCAGCACCGTCAAAACCCGGCTCCGTATGATATCGTCATCATGGGTGGCACGCTCGGCAATAATCCTGTGGCCGCTCGCAGGCGTGTGGCCACATACCAGGATACCGGGGTGACCTGGTGGCTGGAAAGCCTGTTCCGCTGGCGTAATTCAATTGAAGATATGCGCCAGCGTGTACGACAGGGACCACCTCGCTTAGACTGATGACCTGTTCCATCCAACCATGTAGGAGAGAAAAATTATGCCCGTTGGTCGTTTTTATGCTGGTATTGCCACGGTAATCTGGTCTCCAGCGAGTTTACAATACTTGCTGCTTCACCGTTCGGCCCAATCTGCAGTCAGGCCGTCAGTGTGGGAATGCGTCACCGGGCGTGTGGACCAGGGGGAAAGCTTCGATGATACCCTTCACCGTGAGGTCCACGAAGAATTGGGGGTCACTGTCGAGGTTGATCATATCCTCGGCACGGCCCATTATTACCGCGGTACCCCACTGCCTGAGAATGAGCTGGTGGGTGTCGTTTACTTTTGCACCCTTGACCATACCACCCCCATTCGCCTGAGTGCAGAACACGTGGAATATCGCTGGCTACCCTTCAACCAGGCCATTGAGCTGTTATCTGCCCCTGACCCTAGCACGCAATGGACAAGGCGGGTAATCCAACATGCCGAAGCCATTCGCCCGCTGTTGCCGCGGGAGCTGCTTGGCTTTCAAATCACTGCTGGCTTTGAGTTTGGTTAAGCTATGGCGTGAAAGCTCTTGCCTTTGGGAACTGTGCCTTTTACCTGCTCAATCCCGGATATCCGGGAAGTCATAGAATACCGGCTTGGAAGATACCCGCATGGACATCACATTGATGAAGTACCGGATATCTGAATCGAATGAGCTCCTGAACCTTCTCCCGGATGTTTTTACCACCAGGCTCTTATCAACGATCAGCCTGCCCACTTTACGCAACTTGAGTGTCAACCAGTAATCCACGGTCAGATTAACCTTCGGGTCAATCCCCCCAATTTCCTCTACTGCCTCCCGCCGAACCGCCATATTATTTCCGGGTAACGCCTTATTGAGGTACAGGATTGAGCGAAAGGTCACATCGACGATGGGTTGGATGTCATAAAACGCTAATTTACCGCCCACACCAACCACTTGTGGTGATTCATCAAAATGGGCCAGGATCCTTCCTAGCCAGTTATGTGGGACGATACAATCTGCATCCGTAAAAGCAATGAATTCGGTCTGGCAGACATCGATGCCTCTGCGTATGGCGTGCACATACCCTTTCAATGGTTCTTCTTCCACCTTGACGCCTTTTTCCATGGCAATTTTGGCTGTCAGGTCGGTTGAGTTGTTATCAATAACGATGATATCGTATTTTTCCCGCGCCAAGCTCTGGTTCAACAGGGATTCGAGACACCCTGCAATTAGCAGCTGCTCATTATATGCTGGCACGATCACCGTTACTACTTTTTCCATCACGTTCCTCCCAATGAATGTGCCAAGGATAATACACCTGCCTTTTTTTTCATTATATTCGCCCACCATATAACCGGCGTATAATATCGATTAACAATTAATTAGTACACATTGTACCAGAGGTCTGTATGGATATTCCTAATTTGGAACATATTTTTCTTCCCACCAATGGCATTCGCCTGCACGTGGTGCAGAGCGGCTCACGTTATGGCCCGCTGCTGATCTTGCTCCATGGTTTCCCCGAGTTTTGGTATGGTTGGCGGCACCAGGTTCAGCCTCTGGTAAATGCCGGTATGCGCGTCTGGCTGCCAGACCAGCGCGGCTACAACCTGAGTGACAAGCCCAGGGGCATCGCTGCATATCGCCTGGATGAGCTCGCCAGAGATGTGATTGGGCTGATCGACGCCGCCGGTGTGGACCAATGCTTACTCGCCGGGCATGACTGGGGTGGCGCTGTAGCCTGGTGGGTAGCATTGCAATACCCCACTCGCCTGCGCAAGCTTGCCATCCTCAACATGCCCCACCCTGCAGTGATGCGACGCAGCCTCATGCGCAGCCCTGCCCAATTACGACGCAGTTGGTACATCTTCGCCTTCCAGTTCCCTATCCTCACCGAAGCCATGCTGCGTAATAACGATTGCGCTTTGTTGGTGAAGGCCTTGCTGTCTGGGAGCAGGCCTGGCTCATTTACCCAGTTCGATCTCGACCTTTATCAGCAGGCCTGGTGGCGCAAAGGTGCCCTCGCCGGCATGCTCAATTGGTACCGGGCTGTCGTGCGCATGCCCCCTAATATGAACCGCGACCTGCGCATCAAGCTGCCCACACTGCTGTTGTGGGGCGCACAAGATGTGGCTTTGGGCCGCGCAATGGCTCAGCCCAGCCTTGATCTATGTGATGCAGGCAGGCTGGTGATCTTTGAAAATTCGAGCCATTGGGTGCAGCACGACGCCGCCGAGTCGGTAAACAAGCACCTGGTGGAGTTTTTCACCGCTTCGTAGGGATTTTATGCCCGCCTCCATGCCTGAGCCAGCACTGACCTACCTGCAGCTGCGTGAGCGTGTCTTGCACCTCGATCCTGTCCGGCTAAACCTGGCTCCTTCCGCCGCCACCCCTCATGTTTGGGGCGTGCTGGTTGAAACCGGTTACGAAGTGGGCACCGCCACCCTGGTTTCACTGGCTGATGGCACCACCAGCCTGTATTACAGCACAGGGGGTGGCCTGCTAGGCAGCAGTGATTATTCCCCGCTCGCCGAAGCCTCCCAAAACCTGGTATTGCAGGCTGAGAAATTCCTTCACCACATGTCGCAAAGCGTTGGCGACCTCCCCCTGCCTGCCGTTGACCAGGTTAGCTTCATCTTTCTCACCTTTTACGGGATAGTATCAACCCAGGCTCCTGAGCAGCGACTCACCTCAGGCAAGCATGTCCTCTCCCCCCTGTTTATGGACGCCCGCGCAATCCTTGAACAGTTGCGCATATTGGCAGATAAAAAACACACATGACCATCTCACCAGGCGAGTTTGACATTGTCACCGGTGCCTTCGGCTATTCAGGGAAATACATCACTCGGCGCTTGCTGGACATGGGCCGCACCGTCCGCACTTTGACCAATTCGGTCAACCGCCCAAGCCCTTTTGGCGAGCAGGTCCGGGCATTCCCATTCAACTTCGACCATCCCGATCGACTGCTAGAATCCATGCGCGGTGCAGGTGTGCTATATAACACCTACTGGGTGCGCTTCAACTATGCCAATTTTTCACATGCCGCCGCTGTTGAAAACAGCTTGCGGCTATTTGACGCTGCCCGCCAGGCGGGTGTAAGGCGGGTCGTCCATATCAGCATCACCAACCCTTCCGAGACCTCCCTTTTACCATATTTCAGCGGTAAAGCCCGCCTTGAGCGTGCCCTGCTTGAATCCGGGCTATCTTACGCCATCCTGCGCCCGGCGGTGCTGTTTGGCAAGGAAGATATCCTGATCAATAACATCGCCTGGACGTTGCGCCACCTGCCCATTATTGGAATCTTCGGAGATGGCAATTATCGCTTACAGCCCATCTTCGTAGACGACCTCGCTTTACTGGCTATCGAGCAGGGCCAACATCAGGACAATCTCATCCTCGATGCGATTGGGCCCGAGACATTTACCTATCGCCACCTGGTGCAAACCATCGGGGATATTATTGGCAAAAAACGTCGGATTATCTCGATGCCGCAGGAGCTCTGCTACTGGTCGGGATGGCTGATCGGCAAGTTGATGGGGGATGTGCTCATCACCCGCGACGAAATTGCCGGACTGATGCAGAATCTTTTATTCACCCACTCTCCCCCTGCCGGGAATACCGCCCTCACAGCCTGGGGCAGGCAGCATGCCTCCACGCTCGGATTGCATTATGCCAGTGAGTTAAAGCGCCGTTTGGATCGTCAGGCACCCTATATCAGCTTCTAATTCATCACGGTAGTAAAATACATGGCACAGACAAGCATGGTAACGAGCCCACCTCATCCCTTGAACATTACAGTCATTCCTGCCCAAGTTGCTGAGCGCCCCATCCTGCGCAACCTGCTGGAGCTCTATCAGTATGACTTCAGCGAGTTCGATGGTTCCGACCTGGAGCCGTCGGGGCTGTATGATTACCCATACCTCGACCATTATTGGGTTGAGGCTGGGCGAACCCCGTTTCTGGTGAGGCTGGATAGCCAGCTTGCCGGTTTTGCCCTCGTAGCTCGCTATAATTATCTCACCGGGCAGAAGGATGCCTGGGTGTTGGCGGAGTTTTTCATCATGCGTAAGTACCGCCGGCAAGGTGTGGGTGAATATGTAGCCCGTTATATTTTCAGTCAATTCCCTGGTGAATGGCAGGTAGCGCAAATCCCCGAAAACATGCCTGCGACTGCATTTTGGAGAAAGGTTATCTCGCGCTACACCCACGGCAGATTTACCGAGCATGATTTGAACAATGATAACTGGCGCGGCCCGGTTCAGATGTTTTGCTGTCCGGCTGCAAATGAAGATGTTGTATAGTGTAGTGGATGATTGATTGTCGTCTCTAAAGCCCTGTAATGGTTGAATGCTGATGTCTAAACCCTTAATCGGTCTTACCACCTCTCCGATGTTCAATACCGGCAGGCTACCCGCTTTCGGCATTAACAAGCTCTACGCCAGGTCAATTTCTGCAGCCGGAGGATTGCCATTGTTGATCCCTCTGCACCTTTCCGGTGATGATCTTGATGCCCTCTTCCCTCATCTGGACGGCTTCCTGCTCACCGGTGGCGGTGATATTGATCCGCGCCTCTATGGGAACCCTCCTCATCCCAGCGTGCAGGGGTTGAGCGTTGAGCGCGACAGGCTGGAGATCCACCTGGTTCAGGCGTTCATCCAGGCAGGTAAACCCTTCCTGGGCGTTTGCCGGGGTTGCCAGGTAATCAATGTTGCTTTGGGTGGTAGCCTCTATGAGCACCTCCCTGAGCAATTCCCCAGCACAGTGATCCACGATAATCATCATCACCCCCGGAATTTCCTGGCTCATCAGGTAAGTATTATCCACGGCACTCGCCTGGCAGATATCTTGGCTGTTGCCACCGCTGATGTCAACAGCTTGCATCATCAAGGAGTGCGCAAACTGGCCGAAGAGCTTTCTGCGACTGCACATGCCCCTGATGGCCTCATCGAAGCTTTCGAGCTGCCCGCTTACCCATTTGGGCTGGCAGTTCAATGGCACCCCGAAGAGCTGCAGGAATATGCGCCTATGCGTAATTTGTTCCGGCAATTTGTGCTCGCCTGTCAGACAACCGCAGGGTAGGTGGCAAGCATGAATTTGAAGCCCTTACAACCCATCGGTATCTTTGACTCGGGCATTGGCGGCCTGACAGTGCTGCGAGCCATGCACCAGCTGATGCCCGATGAGCCACTGCTTTACATTGCAGACCAGGCTCATGTGCCCTACGGCTTGCGCCCACTTGAAGAGGTGCGCCAATACTCCGCAGCCATCACCCGCTATCTCCTCGACCAGGGTTCGCGGTTGATCGTGGTGGCTTGCAATACCGCCTCTGCCGCAGCGCTCAAATACCTGCGCCTCACGTTTCCCGATGTGCCTTTCGTGGGCATGGAGCCTGCCATAAAGCCAGCCACCGGGCACACTTGCAGCGGTGTGGTAGGCGTGCTCGCCACTCCCGCCACATTCCAGGGCGAGCTGTATGCTTCAGTGGTGGATCGCTTTGGTCGGGGGGTGAAGCTGCTCCAGCACACCTGTCCGGGTTTGGTCACCCAGATTGAAAAAGGGGAGCTTGATTCCGCTGAAACACGCCGCATCCTGGAAGAAGCCCTATACCCCATGCTCCAGCAGGGCATCGACACGGTGGTGCTGGGCTGCACCCATTATCCCTTCGTCATACCTCTCATCCGGCGGATTGCCGGCTCGGGCGTGCGCGTGATCGACCCTGCCCCGGCAGTCGCTCGCCAGGCTCAACGCTTGCTACTGGCAGCCAGCCTGCTCGACCTGGACTTTGATCTCGAACTTGCTGCCCTTGGAAAGCCCCGTCAGCTCCTGCAATTTGCCACCACAGGCGATGCAGCTCAAATGGAGCGCTTGCTTGCTGAGTTGCTGGGCGTGAATGCCCCCGTGGAGCATCTCGCCTGGAAGGCAGGCAGGCTGCTCTCCCACCAGTCCGGGCAAAAATAACCAGCCAGACAAATAAATGCCCTACATTGCTAGGCTAACTACTTCAGCGGTGAATCACCGGTGTATAAACAAGATTAGGGTCGATAGTAATAAATACTGAAGCCGGGAGCGAATCCTGCTCACCGTCATTCGCCACGAAGGTAAATTCATCCTCACCCAGGTACCCGGCCGCTGGCATATACATCAGGTTGGGTGCCTCCCCGCTTAACATGCCGTGGCTTGGCTGTGTGTTCACACTGAAAGTCAATCCATCACCGTCCACATCCGTCCCGCTCAGCATGATCGCCACCATCACACCCCCGCGAGTGGTCACATGTTGAGGCTCAGCCACCGGTGCGTCATTGACCGGGCTTATTTCAATGCTTACCTCCGCTGGCTCAGAATCAACCTGCCCATCATTAGCGACAAAGGTGAAACCATCGTTACCGTTGTAATTTGCTGTGGGTGTGTAAACCAGGTTCGGCGCGATTCCTCCCAGGATGCCATGGGTTGGGCTGGTAACCACTAAAAACGTAATTGGGTCTCCATCCTGGTCAGAGCCGCTTAACACAATATCCTTGGCCGTATCTTCTGCAGTGGTCACTTGCTGCGGGTATGCAACCGGTGCATGGTTGGGTGGCCCGATTACTGTATAGGTAAATAGCTGGCTGTCAGAGTTACCCGCGTAGTCGCTCACCGTGGCCAGCACACTATGCTCGCCGCCGCTGTCAGGGAATATGAATTGTGAATCGGGGATAAAACCGAGGTCGATGTAATAAACCCGGCACTCATAGTTCCCGCAGGTGGGCGGCACCACGTAGAAATCGTCCAGGTAAGCTGTATCATCTGCTCCTCCTGGTAGGGTGTCGAAGCGCCAGGTAGTTTGTATCGGCCCTCCATCCACTGAGAAGGTAATTTCCCACGGGGGCAGGTAATACACCTCATCCAAAATCAGGTCACGCGCCTGCACATACAGGCTGTATTCACCCTCAATTTCATTTCCGGGGTACACCTGCCCGTTTTTCAGTAACCCCACGCTCTGGATCTCAGGACCCACCGTATCGGGCAGCGCCACATTGAACGCGAAACCATTCACATACACTCCACCAGCTGCCAGGATATTCAGATGGATGTGGTTGAACTGCTTGCCAAATGACCATACTGGCCAATATATAATATTGCCAATATGGGTATCTGGGGTAATGTATCCTTCGTTCGGATCGGCCTGGTAGTCATACCATGCTTGCCATATCTCGTCGGGAATGGTCTCCATCTCAATATGGTGGTACTGCCAGATATATCCATCCGGATCCAGAATGGCAACCTCCCAATATAAGTCCCAACCTGGCTGGTAATTCTCTATGTTGATCACCTGTCCGCCTGAACGGTTGTACACTTCCGTGCCATTTACCTTCATCATGTCTATGCCGTGGTGAAAGTAGGGCGTGCCACCATAATCCTGATACGACTCCATGCTCCAGCCGATCGAATCCAAGTCAAACGGCCATTCATACACGCCATGCTTGCTCTTCAGTGTTGGGTCGCCAGTTGCCAGCTTGAGGTAGTCGGGGTGCCATGCCTGCTCGATTTGTTCTTCCACCCGCGGGTCAGCCGGATTTTGGGTTGTCAGGTCAAGATTATTGGAGCTTCCACTCACCTGCGCCCGGGCGATCGTACCCGTCAATGACCCCCCGAGCAGCATGGCTATCAGGATTACCACTATCAATAGTTTCAGATAACAACGCCACCCGTTGGTTGGCTCCGATGATCTGGATACATATTCAGGCATGGCATTCTCCTTGTTAATGTTGTTTGTAGCTTGGTATCGATAAAAGGGACTTGATGACTATATCACTTTTGAGAGTTCACGTCAAACCGCAATTGAATTGCGCACAAGTGCCGCCCGCGTTGCAGCAGGTGGTATACAATCACGCGTTGAAAATTGTATCCTGTTTGGGGTCAACTTCCAAGTGATGATTGGTCACCAATGATGATGCCCATCTTGCTGGGGTTCACCGTTATCCCCTCGAAATTAGTGAAGCTCAGGTCCCTGAAAGTGAAACCCATTTCTTGGCGTAGCCGCTCGAACAGCACTGTATAGCTCTCCAGGATGCGCCTATCCCAGTACAATTCCAGCCTCGAAGACGCCTCGCGAATGCTCCGGCTGTCGGGCCCCTCGATCTCCAGGAAATCACCTATGGGCAGCTCATCCAGTACCACTTCCACATCTTTCAATTGGTAGGTGGTGCGAAATTTCTCATACATGGTGTAAACCTGATAACCCAATGCTTCGAACAGCTTTCGGGCAGCCTCGAAATCCGAGACAGTGAATTCCAGCTCTTGGCGCAGGCGTGCTCCGCCTTTCACGCTGCCCGTACCCTTATAGGTCACTCTCGCCCGGCTGTCCCGTCTTAATCGCAGCAGCCTTCCAGAGGAAGTCAGTGAAAAATCGGGGGTGTCAAAGCGCAGGTTAACCTCGTGCACCCTGGGAGCTATAACCTGTCCCAGCTGCTCCAGCTTTACCTGCATGGCTTTACGCCTCGAAAGGAAAAATTTGACTTCCAGCTCTAAATCTGAAGTATTCATATCGATGTTTTGATTATCTTATACCACGCTGAGCATGATCTCTCTTTGCTCCACCCTGTCCCCAGGCTTAACCCGCAAGCGGGTCACCTTACCATCCCTGGGTGAGCGCAACTCATTTTGCATCTTCATTGACTCGAGCACCGCCAGCACATCACCTTTCCGCACCTCCTGCCCCTCCATCACTGGGATGGAAATGACCATTCCTGGCATAGGGGCTTTCAGCAAAAAGTCTACATGGTCTGCCACCCTGCCCGATAAGGCAGCCTTAAGACTTTTCTCGCGTTCATCCTCCACGATGGCTGAATAGAGTGTGCCCTGGAAAAGTACCTGCCATGTGTCTTCAAAATAAATATTGGCATCCACAGACTGGCCGTTGACCACCAGAGAATATACCTGCTGGTCGCCCACCGGCGTAAAGTCCACCTGGTAAAGCACTCCATCGATGCTCACCTGGTGCTCATCGATGATATTCACCTCGTACTCCCTGTCGTCAATGGTGGTGATATATTTCATGACTATTTCCTTAATCTTTCCCAGCGACTGTACCACTTCCAGTTGCTGGTGTCACGCTCATTCCGTTGAATTACATGGGCTGCCAGTTCCGTCTGGCGGTGGGCTGCCAGGGTTGCCAAGATGGCAGCAATATCCGGGCGTGAGTCTTTCACTTCGTCCGCTTCCTGGATCGAGAATCGTTCTTCCACGAAGCGCGTGTCATACTGCCCTCCCATGAAGCGGTGCGAGTCCATTAGCCGTTGGTGAAAAGGAATGTTGCTGCGCACTCCCAGGATTTTGTACTCTTCAAGCGCCCTGCGCATGCGCAGGATGGCCTCGCCCCGCGTATCACCCCACACGATCAGCTTCGAGATCAGTGAATCGTAATACGGTGAGACATCGAAGCCGATGTATACCCCTGTATCCACCCTCACCCCTGGCCCAGTCGGCAACAGGGTATGCGTAATACGCCCGGTGGAAGGGATAAAGTTGTTATAGGGATCCTCGGCGTTAATACGGCACTCGATCGCCCAGCCATTCCGGTGAATGTCTTCCTGCTTGTAGCGTAAGCATCGCCCGCGGGCAATGCGGAGTTGCTCCTTGACGATATCGATGCCGGTAACCATCTCGGTCACCGGATGCTCCACCTGCAGGCGAGTGTTCATTTCCAGGAAGTAGAAATGCTTATCCTTATCCACCAGGAACTCGATGGTGCCGGCATTTACGTAATTCACCGCCTGGGCAGCCCGCACTGCTACCGCCCCAATTCGTTGCCGGAATTTCTCGTCCTCGCCCACGAAGGGCGAGGGTGATTCCTCCAATAATTTTTGGTGTCTACGCTGGATGGAGCATTCGCGTTCCCCCAGGTGGATCACGTTGTTTTGCTGGTCTGCCAGGATTTGGATTTCGATATGCCGCGCTCCTTCCACCAGTTTTTCAAGGTACACATTGCCATCCCCAAAGGATGATTCGGCTTCTCGTCTGGCAGCATTGAGCAGGGTGGGCATCTCTTCAATGCTCACCACTTCACGCATGCCTTTCCCACCCCCACCCGCAGTGGCTTTAACCAGCAATGGAAAGCCGATGGAAGGGGCGATCGCCAGCAATTCCTCATCGCTCAATGAGCCCTCCCCCTCCGTCCCAGGCACCACAGGCACACCCGCTCGCGAGACCGTGGCACGTGCCACAGCCTTATCTCCCATGGCAGCAATGGACGAAGCATTCGGCCCAATAAAAGCAATATCAGCCTCTTTGCAAGCATCGGCGAATTCCGCCCGTTCTGCCAGGAAGCCATATCCTGGGTGAATGGCTTTTGCTCCGCTCTTCCGGGCAGTATCAATGATCTTGTCAATACGCAAGTACGAATCACGCGAGGGCGCCGGGCCAAGACGGTATGCTTCATCGGCGTAGCGCACGTGTAACGCTTGCCGGTCGGCATCCGAATACACCGCCACAGTCTGCATTCCCAATTCGCGGCACGCCCGGATGACACGCACTGCAATCTCACCGCGGTTAGCGATCAATACTTTATCGAACATAAGCTCGCTCCACCTGCATATTTAGACGCTTTCTCATGGGTTTCCTGCCCCACAACGTTTTAGAAATTGTAATAATCTTGGATTAAACAGATTAGCTTCTTCCTTGAGTAGCATGTGGTGGGCGCCCTCGATTAACCACAATTCTGCCTGGGCGATCCCCGCTGCAATATCCCGGGCGTGCTGCGGGGTGGCATGTTCATCTGCTGTTCCCTGCACCACCAGCGCCGGGCAGCTGATTTGGCTTAAAATCGGTCGCATATCCCAGCTGAGTGATTCAATACGGTGCCAGCCGTCGAACCAATTGTGGAACACCACCTCGAATTTTTCACCATGCGCAAGTTGCATGCCCTTCCTGAAACGCTCATCTACATCGAATGCCTGCTTAAGCTGCAGAATCCCTGGCTCCATCTTCGCTTCTACATAAATATGGGCGGCGATGGTCACCAGGCAGCTCACCTGTCCCTGGTTTTTAATGGCATAATACAACGCGATCGTCCCACCATCGCTGTGCCCCACCAGGGCTACTCTGGAAATTCCGAGCATTTGTAACATCTCGCTCAGGTCCAGGATGTCGGTGGTGAATTTCGGCAAGTCCAGTGCTGGGCGGGGATCTGAATCACCATAACCCCAGCGGTCATATGCCACCACGTGGAAGCCTGCATCTGCCAACACTGGTATTTGCTCCTGCCAGCTTTGTACCGAGCCCAATCCTTGATGAAGCAACACCACCGCCAGCCCGTCTTCAGGGCCTGCTTGTTCTACGTGCAGGTTATGACCATTAACGATCATTTCCACTATAGTTTGGAGATTTACAATCATTTAGGAATCTCATGAAAATAAATCGCGTTTCTTGAAGGGTGCCGTCGCGAACTTTAACAACATCCCAAAATAGGATGAGTAGGCGATGGTTGCGCCATTTTTCTGGTTCTTTAGGATTTTCTCAACCAGCACGGGCGCTACCGTCTCGGGTTTTTCAGCGATGATATTCAGGATCTTTTTAGACTTTTCGAGCTCCTGCTGTCGGCCTTCAAATTGGCGGGTCACCAGATCGGTGATCATCATCCCGGGGGTAAGCGCCCCAACAATCACCCTGCTGCCAGAAATTTCCTTCACAAGTGATTGATCGATAAAATGCAAGCATGCCTTGGTGCTACCGTAGAGCGTCATCCCCCACACGCTGCTACCGCGCGCCCCGAATCCCTCCATATTATAAAGCGCCCCATATCCCTGGGTGATCATCCCACTCAGCGCCACCTTTGTCCCATACATGGTTCCCAGGATGTTGGTCTGCACCACCTCATCGTATTGTTCGGGGTTTAGCTCCCAAAAGTTTTCTCTGGGCATGGCAATCCCCGCATTATTGATCCAAATATCGATCCTGCCATAATGGGTTTTGGCGTTTTCCCACAAGCGTTCCACCTGGATATAGTCGGTCACGTCGCAAGGGAAACCGTAGAGCATGTCAAGGCTATATTTTTCGCCTAGCTTGTTCACTGCAGTTTCAATGGTTTCCCGCGTGCGCCCGCTGATAGTTACCGCGCAATTGCGTTCTAAAAATGATGCTGCCATGTTATAGCCAATCCCCCTCGTGCTGCCGGTGATCACGATGGATTTTTTCATAACGGGATACACCCATGTTTCTTGGGCGGGTTGGTATCGCGCTTGTTGGCCAGCATTTCCAAGCCGTTGATCAGCCGGGGCCGCGTCTCCCATGGCTCGATTACGTCATCGATATATCCGCGTGAGGCTGCGATGTATGGGTTGGCGAATTTTTCCCGGTAATCTTTCACCAGCTCCTCTCGCTTCTTATCCGGTTCTTCCGATTGTGACAGCTCCTTGCGGAAGATGATATTCACCGCACCTTCCGAGCCCATCACCGCAATTTCCGCCGTAGGCCACGCTAGGTTCATGTCTCCCCTTACGTGCTTGCTGCTCATCACATCATACGCCCCACCATAAGCCTTGCGGGTGATTACGGTAATCTTAGGCACTGTTGCCTCGCAGTAGGCGTATAGCAACTTCGAACCTGAACGGATAATGCCCCCGTGCTCCTGCGCGGTTCCGGGCAGGAAGCCTGGTACATCCACGAAAGTGATGATGGGGATATTGAAAGCATCACAAAATCGCACGAAGCGGGCACCTTTTTCGGAGGAGTTAATATCCAGTACACCTGCAAGCACTTCCGGCTGGTTTGCCACAATACCTATACTGTGGCCTCCCAGGCGCGCAAATCCGATCACGATATTCTGGGCGTAGGCTTCCTGGATTTCCAGAAAGATGCCCCCATCCACCACCATGCAAATGACCTCTTTGATATCGTAGGGCTTGCTGGGATCAGCGGGGATGATGGTGTTCAGCTTTTCTTCCATGCGTAGCGGGTCATCATCGATGCTGATCACCGGTGGGTCTTCCATGTTATTTTGCGGAATATAAGAAAACAGCTTGCGAATGAGGTAAAGCGCATCGGGCTCTGTATCTGCAGCCAGATGACAAACGCCGGAGACCTCGGAATGCACATCCGCGCCACCCAACTCCTCGAAGGTGACCTCTTCATGCGTGACAGCTTTTACCACATCTGGCCCGGTGATGAACATATACGACGATTTCCTCACCATGATGATGAAATCCGTTAGAGCGGGCGAGTATACCGCTCCGCCCGCACAGGGTCCCATGATCACGCTGATCTGGGGGATCACCCCCGAAACCAATGTGTTGCGCAGGAAGATATCGGCATACCCTCCCAACGATACCACTCCCTCCTGGATACGCGCTCCCCCAGAATCATTCAAGCCGATCACTGGGGCGCCATTCTTCAAAGCCATATCCATGATTTTGCATACCTTCTCAGCGTGCACTTCACCAAGGCTCCCGCCAAAGACGGTGAAATCCTGTGAAAAGATATAAACTAGCCTGCCCTCGATGGTCCCCCAGCCTGTAATTACGCTGTCACCCAAATATCGCTGCCGGTCAAGGTTAAAGTCTGTTGTACGGTGTATGACGAAGGCATCCACTTCACGGAAAGATCCTTTGTCAAGTAACAGGTCAATCCTTTCACGGGCGGTTAATCGGCCGCGCTCGTGTTGTGCCCTGATCCGTTCGGCACCACCTCCTAGCCTCCCTTTGGCTTTTATTTCTCGCAGCTGTTCGATCTTTGGATCATCGGTCATTATGTTCTCCCATGTGCACCTTAAGTCTTGTTAAGGCGATAAAAATCAATCATTGCTGATTTTTAGTACTCCTTCCGTCATTATCCGCCCCTGCGGAAGGTTTGCCGTTTGAGTCAGAAATACCAAAATAGAGCTTCACTTTCGAACGGTTGGTGACCCATGCTATATAGCCTAGGGTAATAACGGTCGCCCCCGCTGAAAACGCCCAATTGCTGGGAAGTACCACACCCAAAGCCAATGGGGCTCCACTCACCGGGTGCTCTGCCAGAAATAATTGGTCCAGCCAGAAATACAGTGCATAGGTCAATGCCATGGCTAATGTCAGCCTGGGTGACCAGGATTTACCCCTCCACAAACCCCAAACCAGGGCTAATCCGGCTAAACCCCACACGCATCCTGTCATCGCCAGGTATATGGGCGAAACTGCCAGCCTGGAGCTTAAAAATCCGTAATAGCTGATGCTTAAGATGAAACGAAAGACGTTTAAAGACGCAGATAATAATACCCCCACCATCAGCACGGTTACGGAAAATGGCCGTTTGTTCCTAGTGACTCCAGGAGCTCGATGTGGTTCATTGGTTATGTAGGGTTCTTGGCTGTGATCCATACCAGTTGTTATCGCTCGTTCAATTAATGCTCAAGGTGATTTTCCCTAGCTGCTCACCATGCTCGAGACGTTTCTGCGCCTCCATGGCATCTTTCAACGGGTAATCATGGTCGAGCACGGGTTTGAGTTTACCAGCGAACACCAGCTCCATAACATTGGCGAAATCCTCCCGCCTACCCATCGAAGAGCCCAATACCGACAGGTGCCTCCCAAATATTTGCCGGTTATCGATTTCAAATTTTGGCCCGCCTGAATTGCCTACCGTCAAGATGCGCCCCCCCTTAGCTGCCGAGCGGAAGCTTAATGGGAAGGTGGTGCCCACGTTATCCACCACCACGTCCACCCCGCGCTTACCCGTCATCATGTAAACGATCTTCGACCAGTTCTCTTCCTTCGAGCGGTCTATCAGGTAGTCCGCCCCCATCTCTTCAGCCAGCTTGAGCTTCTCGGACCCTGAGCCAACTACATAAACGATCGCTCCAGCCAGCTTGGCAATCTGGATGCTGGCGGTATTCACCCCACCCGACGCACCCACTACTAGCACCGTCTCGCCTGGACGCAGCTCTCCGCGCACAATCAGGGAATGCCAGGCTGTAAGGAATACCAGGGCAGCAGCGGCTGCCTTGCGGGCTTCATAACCTTCAGGGATTGGGTATATATAGCGGGCCGGGATTACCACGTACTCTGCATAGGTGCCCCTAACCGTTTCGCCCAGCAGGTGCCAATCACGGCAGCGGTTATCCCACCCGGCAATGCACGCTGGGCAGTACCCACAGCCGAGGTTGGAATTGATCACCACCTTGTCACCTGTTTTCCACTTGCTAACACCAGCCCCAAGCCCCGTAATGGTTCCTGCACCATCAGCCCCCAGGATATGGGATACTGTAGCTTGATGCCGGGCCAGCCGTTGCGAGTCCAGATATCCGAGCGATTCAGCGCCGCAATTTCTAGCTGCACCAATACTTGCCCCTCAGCCGGCTCTGGAGTTGGAAAATCAGTATATTCCAATACGTCCAACCCACCGTGATGGTGGAATAGCACTGCTTTCATCGATTCCTCCACATCATCTTGTTACCCCTAGGTTTTGTATTTCCTCACCAGTAAATCGCATGATTTCAATCTCATTCCAGCACCAGGAATTTAAAACCGAATCTCTCGCTTGTGAATGAAATGATAGGTTGATATAATTGCTCACTTTTTATCTTGGAACCTCTATCCAAACCTATCGAAGCCCCAATTCCAACCTTGCAATCACCAGGCGCTGGATCTCACTCGTCCCCTCATAAATTTCGGTGATCTTGGCATCCCTGAAATAGCGTTCCACAGGTAACTCTTTGCTGTAACCCATGCCGCCATGGATTTGCACCGCCGTATGAGCAGCAAACATGGCCGTCTCGGACGCGAACAATTTCGCCATGGCCGCCTCGCGAGTAAAGCGCTCACCTGTGGTCTTGGCACGTTCCTTTGCCAGGGCGGCATTGTAGATCAGCATGCGTGAGGCTTCGATGCGTGTCTTCACATCGGCAATCTTAAAGGAAATCCCCTGGAATTCACCTATCTTGGATCCGAATGCCTCGCGTTCCTGGGCATATGCCACGCTGGCTTCATAGGCTGCTTCTGCGATCCCCAATGCCTGTGAGGCAATCCCAATCCGCCCCGCATCCAACACTGCCATGGCAATCTTGAAGCCATCCCCCTCTCCACCCAGGCGGTTTTCTGCTGAGCAGCAGTAATCCTCGAATAATATCTCGCTGGTAGCCGAGGCGCGAATCCCTAATTTAGGCTCCTTCTTGCCCCGTACAAATCCTGGTAGGCTGGTATCAATTAAGAAGGCAGTAATTCCGCGATGCTTCTTCTCGGGGTCTGTCATGGTGAAGAGTACCACGTAATCTGCCACCGGCCCGCTTGTTACCCACGACTTGCGCCCGTTGATTACGTACACATCGCCGTCTTTCACCGCCCGGCTGCGCATTGTCCCTGCATCCGAACCTGACATAGGCTCGGTGAGTGAATAGGCACCCACAGCCTTCCCCGATGCCACCGCAGTCACGTATTTCTTCTTTTGAGCCTCGCTGCCAAATTTCAGGATGCCGTTGCAAAACAGAGAATTATTCACCGACATGATGGTGCCGTGCGCTGCGTCCACTTTGCAGATTTCTTCTAGGGCAAGCACGTATGCCAGGGTGTCCATTCCCGCCCCGCCATATTCTTCGGGGACCTCGATTCCCATGAAACCCATCTCCCCCATCTTCTTGATCGTCTTGGATGGAAATTCGCCTGTTTCATCGAATTCAGCTGCCACCGGGGCAATTTCTTTCTGGGCGAAGTTGCGTGCTGCCTGGCGAATGCTTTCATGCTCTTCGGTCAAAGGGAATAATCCACTGCCTACCATTACGTCCTCCTTAACATGAATGGGCTAACCTGATTTTAGATTATAGCACGCTAACCAGGCAGGCTCAATTTTCTTGCCAATCGACCTACGAATTTTACGATTGTGGTATATACTATCAAGTGGGGAACTGATATTAGACGAGATAATTATGCTGTCCAGGCTTAAGACCGCTCTGATTGGTTCACCCTTTCCCACCCGTCAGCTTGGAGAGAAGCGCCTCAATAAAATCCAGGCTTTAGCTTCATTCTCGCCTGGTGCTCTCTCGTCAATTGCCTATGCTAACCAAGAAATTTACCTGGGATTAGTTGTTGCCGGCAGTGCAGGATTGGGTCTGGCGTGGCCAATTGGCCTAGCCATCACACTGCTGTTGGTCGTTGTTGCTTTATCGTATTACCAGACCATCCAGGGTTATCCTACGGGCGGCGGTTCTTATGTGGTGGCGCGCGAGAATTTGGGCACTCAACCGGGATTGCTAGCCGCAGCCGCTCTCCTTATTGATTATATACTAACTGCCGCAGTCAGCCTTACAGCTGGAGTGGAGGCAATCGCATCAGCATTCCCTGCTCTGTATGGCATCCGGGTGGAAATCGCCCTTGCTTTCCTGTTTATCATCACAATCGCCAACTTGCGCGGCTTGCGCGAAACCGGCACTTTGATGGCTATTCCAGTGTACCTGTTTCTCTTTACTTATCTGCCCATGCTGGCATTTGGCTTATTCCGTTTGATATCAGTTGGTAGTGTACCGCTAGCCACCGTTGCCCCAGCAGCCACCCAACCAGTCACGATTTTCTTGATTTTACATACTTTTTCGACCGGTTGTACCGCTCTCACCGGGATAGAAGCCATGAGCAATGGTGTACCAGCATTTATGCCTCCTGAATCAAAGAATGCCGGTCGCACGCTGATCGTCATGGCTATCTTGATGGGTGTTCTTTTTGCCGGTAGTATTGGATTAACCCAATTCCTGGGAATCATCTCTGCACCAGATGAAACGATCCTTTCTGCATTGACCCACCATTTAGTGGGAAGCGGCGCAATATTTATAATGATCCAATTCGTAACTATGCTTATCCTGGCGGTGGCAGCAAACACCAGTTTTGCCGGTTTTCCTCAACTAGCTGCTATACTCGCCAAAGACGGTTTTCTTCCCCGCCAATTCACCGGACTGGGTGACCGCCTGGTGTTTAACAACGGAATCATCTCACTTTCACTGGCAACCGCTGTGCTAATCATCATTTCCGATGGTATTAGCCACACATTGATCCCGTTATTTGCCATCGGGGTCTTCCTGGCCTTTACCCTCTCGCAGGCTGGGATGGTCAACCATTGGTGGCAGCAGCGTAAAAAAACCGCCAGCTGGTTTCCTAAAGCTGCCATCAACGGCTTCGGGGCTGTAACCACATTGGCCACATTGCTCATCATTGTGGTCAGTAAATTCGTGGATGGCGCATGGATCACCGTATTGGTCATCCCGATATTACTCATCTTCTTCCATCGAATTCGCCGGCATTACATCGCTGTGGGAAAACAGCTCAGCTTGTCTGGCCTACCTCCAGAACTGAAGCCATCTCCCCCATTACGGCTGGTTGTACCAGTTTCGGGTGTTCATCGTGGTATTATCGATGCCATGAATCTTGCTCAGTCTATATCCAAGGATGTTACTGCCGTATATGTCGAATTGGAACCCGGCGCTGGTGAGCAGATGCTTAAAGACTGGAAGTGCTGGTGGCCGGATGTTCCATTGGTTATCCTGCCATCACCCTATCGCTCGATTCTCCGACCCATTCTAGACTATCTGGATGAAGACGATAGCCGACACAACGATGGTACCCTGGCTGCTGTGGTGCTGCCTGAATTCGTCCCTGCCAGATGGTGGCAAGCTTTATTGCACAACCAGACTTCGATACTTATCCGGACAGCCCTGATCTATCGCCGCCGCACCAAGGGTTATCAACGTGTCATTATTGATGTGCCATATCACCTAAAGAAATAATCTAGGAGCTAAACCCATGAGAATTCTTATTGCCGCAGATATGGAAGGTATCACAGGCGTGACCAATTGGAACCAGGTAGACCCTCATCACGTCGAATATCAGCGCTTTCGCCGCCTGATGACCAGCGATGTCAACGCTGCCGTTCGGGGTGTATGTACATCGGGGATCGATGATATCCTGGTCGTGGACGGGCATGAACGTGGCACGAATATCCTCATCGATGACCTTGACCCATGTGCCCAGCTTATCAGCGGCGACTATTCCACCCTTGCCATGGTCCAGGGAGTTGAACAGGGCGTGAATGGGGTCATCTTCGTGGGCTACCATGCTCGCGCAGGTAGCCAGAATGCCATCCTGGACCATACCTGGTCGAGCCGGAGAATCGCCAACCTGTGGCTGAACGATATCCTGGTGGGCGAGTACGGACTGAACGCAGCCGTTGCCGGGCATTTTAATGTACCTGTACTCATGCTTACCGGCGATCAGACCGTCTGCACCCAGGCCACAGAACTGCTTGGGCCTATTGAAACCGTGGTGGTGAAAACCGCTCTCAGCCGCATGTCTGCCATATGCCTTCCGCCAGTACGAACTGAGGAGATGATCCAAAAAACTGCCGTCCAGGCCACGAAGCGCTTGCAAGCCGGCAATGCACCGAAACCTTTCATCATCCCTCCACCCGTGCGCGTGACCATCGACTTTAACAGCACCGACCAGGCTGACCAGGCAGCTCTGTACCCCAGCGCCAAACGCGTGGATGGCAGGCGCTTGACTTTCACCGCCGATGATATGTTGACAGCCTACCTGGGCTTCCAGGTAGCCGTGGCGCTAGTAGAATTATGACTTAGGTGGATGAAGCTTTTTACCGTTGGACACAGCAACCATCCTGCCGAGAAGTTTATACATCTGCTGGATGTTCACTCCATTAACACCTTAGTGGATGTACGCAGCACGCCATACAGCCAGTTCAATCCACAGTTCAATAAGAGCGCCCTGCAAAAGCTTTTAAGCACTAGCGGCATCCGGTAGATTTATGCTGGCGATAAGCTGGGTGGGCGTCCCAATGACCCCACATGCTATATCCAACACACCATTCCTGACTGCGCTGCTGATTTCGTGAATGAAATTCTTTACACTGAAGTGATGAAACGCTCCTGGTTTATCGAAGGTATCACAGAACTGCTTGATTTTGCGGCCCTGCAAACCACCTGCATAATGTGCAGTGAAAGGGATCCTGCCAAGTGCCATCGCCAGCACCTGATTGCCAGTCACCTCGGCGCTACACATCCCGAGGTGCAGGTCTTGCACATCTTGCCAGACGGTAGACTGGAATGAACCAGAAGGTGGGCGAAAAGATAATCATAGCGTTATTAGCATGGTTGTTGCGTGTCTCTCAATCTCCCTTAAACTAACTATGCTATAATCCCAACCCAGAAAGGGTACGTATGCTTAAGAAATTCGTCACCATTTTTGGCGGTGATCCCAATAGAAAAGTACTCAGCAAATCGAACGAGATTGTTGACCAGATCAATAGCCTGGAAGCGGAGTTCGAAGCTCTGAGCTCAGAACAGCTGCAGGCCAAGACTGCAGAGTTCAAGCAGCGCCTGGCTGATGGAGAGACGCTCGATGACCTGTTGCCCGAGGCATTTGCGGCTGTGCGTGAAGTCAGCAAGCGCACCATTGGGCAGCGCCATTATGACGTGCAGCTCATCGGTGGCATTGCCCTCCACCAGGGGAAGATCGCCGAGATGCGCACCGGTGAAGGCAAAACTCTGGTGGCTACCCTGCCGATCTACCTGAACGCCCTCACCGGCCGTGGAACCCATCTGGTGACTGTGAATGATTACCTGGCCCGCCGTGATGCCCGTTGGATGGCACCCATCTACAACGCCCTGGGACTGAGTGTAGGCGTATTGCAAATGGCATCCCGCACCGAGAATGGCAAAAAAGCCTTCCTAGTTGACCTAGAGAAGACCTCTCCACATGAAGACCAGCACCAGCTGCGCCTGGTGGATCGCGTTGAAGCTTACGCAGCCGACGTCACCTACGGCATCAACTCGGAGTTCGGCTTCGATTACCTGCGCGACAATATGACCATGCGCCTAGATGAGCGGGTACAGCGCGGGCATTACTACGCCATCGTGGATGAGGTAGATAACATCCTTATAGATGAAGCCCGCACCCCATTGATCATTTCCGGGCCAGCCCAGGATGAAGCCGAGTGGTATTTGCGCATGGCCCAGGTGGTACGCCAGCTTAGAGCCGAGGATTACGAGCTCAGCGAGCGCGATCGCACCATCACTCTCACCGAGATGGGCGAGATTCATGTCGAGGATATTCTCGACCTAGCGCTGCGCGATCCCGACCGACCGGAGGATGTGACCCCCGAGCAAGCCCGACTGATGGGCTTCCTCGAGCAGGCCTTGCGCGCCCAATTCCTATTCAAGCGCAACAAGGATTACTTGGTGCAGGCTGGTAAGGTGGTCATCGTAGATGAGTTTACCGGTCGGTTGATGCCTGGCCGCCGCTGGTCGGATGGGCTGCATCAGGCAGTGGAAGCTAAGGAAGGTGTGCGCGTCCAGGCGGAGAACATCACCTATGCCACCATTACCATCCAAAACTACTTCCGCATGTATGAGAAGCTTTCAGGCATGACCGGTACTGCCCTCACGGAAGCCGAAGAGTTCGACAAAATCTACAAGCTGGATGTGCTCGCCATCCCCACCAACCTTGAGTATCAGGCATCACGCGAGAACAGCCCGCTCGTAATGCTGGAAGACAGGGATGAGCAAGGCTACAAGTTCAACTATTATGCCTTGCGCGAGGATCCTGAGGAGAACGCCGTGTTCTTCAAGCGCAAAGACTACCCCGATATCATCTACCGCGCTGAAGAGGTCAAGTTCCGTGCCATCACTACCGAGATACTGCGCTTCCACGCCATGGGACGGCCCATGCTGGTGGGTACCACCTCGGTAGAGCTCTCTGACCATCTTTCGAATCGCCTGAGGGCTGAACCCCTGCACAAGCTGGCGCAAATTGCCCTGCTGCGCAAGACCTGGCTGGAGAAGAATAACCGCGAAGAAGACGGCCGGTTGATCGAAGAGCTACAGCCCCTCAATGCGCCGCTCGACCAGCTGCAAGCAACTGAAATGCGCAAGATGGCGCGTGAGCTGGGCATATCCTTCAACCCCGAAGAGCCTGAAAACCTGCAACACCTGCTTGAAATCCTGGACCTGGAAGAAAGGGATGCTGAGCGCCTGAAAGCCGACCTGAATGCCGGCATCCCCCACCAGGTGCTGAACGCACGCAAGCACACCGAGGAATCGCAGATTATCGCCGGGGCAGGCGCCTTTGGCGCCGTAACCATCGCCACCAATATGGCCGGGCGAGGTGTGGATATCAAACTGGGTGGCGAGCTGCCCGAAGAGGTGATCGACTCGGTCAACCGCGTGTTGCGCCGAGCCGGGTTCGACAATCCTTACGATATGCGCCACGAGGAGCGCCGCCAGTTGTTGAAAACCCTTACCCCCGAACAGCTTGGCATTTACGAGGCCGACATCGCCAAATTCCTCAGCTACCTGGAGGATATGCAACGAGTGAAAGACCTGGGCGGCCTGCACGTGATAGGCTCCGAACGCCATGAAGCCCGCCGCATCGACAACCAGCTGCGTGGCCGTGCTGCCCGCCAGGGAGACCCCGGTTCCTCCCGCTTCTATCTCTCGCTGGAAGACGACCTGATGAAGCGCTTCGGTGGAGGCCAGGTGGAGGCGATCATGCAGCGCATGAAGATCGATGATGCCGTGCCCATGGAGGTGGGCCTGGTGAGCAGGCTTGTCGAGCAGTCGCAAACCCGGGTGGAGGGCGCTAACTTTGATGTCCGCAAACACCTGCTGGAGTACGATGACGTACTTAACACCCAGCGTGAGCGCATTTATTCCCAGCGCGACCGTATCTTCACCAAGGAGGATCTCTCGGAGGATGTAAGCGAGCTACTGTCTGTTGAGGTTAACCGGCGAGTGCCCGAGGCTCTGGAAGATCAGGAAGGCCCGTGGAAGCTGCTCGCCTGGCTGGACCAGATCCAGCCGCCGCTTGACCTGGGAGGTGCGCTATTCCCCTCCTATACCCTGAAGCTGGTACTGGATTACCTGGCCTCCCAGCAGAAGGTGTATGCCTCAGCCGATGAACTGCGCGATGCCCTGCTGGGTGTGGCAGGTGAAGCCCTCAAAGCAGAAGAGGAACACCTGCTGAACATCGTCGATAACCTGCTGGATGGCACACGCCAGCGCCTGGAAAGCCAGCTGAACGAACGCCTGGAGATGCTGGACACCTTCTTTGAAGGGCTGTCGCTAGGAGAAGGCGAGGATGCTGCCCCACGCAGCGGGCGCGAACTGCAGGATGAGCTTGTAGGCATGATGCATGTTGCGGTGCGTCTCTCGACGGAAGAGCAACGCCTGCTGCGCGATGACCCCGACCAGGTGCGAGATGCCATACGTGCCCAGGTGGAGAGTGCGGTGGCCGGGCAATCGATACTGCGCCTGGTGAGTGCTATCGAGCGCCGCCTTGAAGACAGCCTGGGACTGGAATCTACCCAGCTTGACAGCTCAGACTGGGAAAGTATTTCCGACACGGTTTATCGCACCACCCAATCCGTGCTCGCCAGGCGACATGATCGCCTGATGGGCGATGGTGCCGGACCAGCTACGGGCTTGCTGGCCCACGACCTTGAAGCAGCCCTGGCCAAAACCAGCGGACCCCTTACCACCAACCACCTGCTAGCGCTGCTGCTGCTCATGCCGCAGGGCACCAGGGCCTCGTTTGACAAGAAGACCCACCGGCGGGTCTTTCAACGCACCGTCAGGCTCACCTACATCTTCCTGGCTGCACGCATGCTGGAAAAGCGTAACCCGGCAGATATTACCGAGGACGTACTGAAACACCTTCAAAATGCCCAGGAGACCATCCAGCGTGCCTGGGGGGCCAGCGAATTCTCACGCCTGTCGTTCGCCAGGCTGGCCGAGCTCGACCAAACCCTGCGCGATGCGCTGCATACACTGTTGGATGAAGAGACTTACACCTCTTTGAAGACCCAGCCACTGCAAAGCCTACCAAGGGAACAGGTCCTCACCGTGATGGATGAGCTGGGACGGCGGGCGCTCACCCAGGTTTACCGGCAGCTGCTGCTGGGGGTGATCACCGAGCTGTGGGTGGACTACCTGACTCAGATGGAAGCCCTGCGCATCTCCGTTGGTCTGGAGGCTTACGGCCAACGTGATCCTCTGGTGGAATATAAGCGGCAAGCATTCGATAAATTCTCGAGCCTGCTGAAAGACATGCGCAGCGGAGTGATCTCTCGCATGTTCATCTACCGGCCGCGTGACCTGAGCACGGTGCAGAGCGAGGTGCAGAAGATCGTTGAGCCCGAGGCGGCCGAAGAAGAAATCCAGGCATCCCTGGAGGTGAGTGCATCCATCCTGGATGGTGATGGCAGCATGGAAGCTGCTTTGGAAGGCCAGAGTGGAGCTGAGACAGCAGAAGAGGCAGAAGAGAAGGAGGCAGTTCCTTCCGGCCAACTGCAATTGAGCCGCTCGCAGAAACGTAGAAGACGCAGGAAGTGAGATAAGACCGGTTAGCATCTGGGTATTGGCAACTGGTTCATAAAAGAATGCCACCAAGGACATGAGCGGACATAAAGGTGGTCGAGAGATTCTTTGTTTCTGAGTAATATGTAATCTGATGAATGAAGCTCCAGATCGTCATTCGAATGGTAAAAAAACGAAGAGGAACGAATATTTTTGGATATCCAAGCAATTGGATAATTTGTGACAAAGCAATTGGGTGATCAGATTTCCAGTCGACAAGCAGATCATATAATCAGGTACTTGAGCAACAAGGCAAATGGGGGATTTTGAATGGCAGCCGAAACGACAACCCTGGATATATTTTTATAAAAATCATCTTGCACGGGCAAAGGCAGGTCCTTCATTGGGGAATTTCATCTTCATAGACAGGGCGGTGAGGCTATCCAGCCGGACGGGTCCCAGTCGAGCAGGGAAGCTGCATGGATGGAAGATCGCCTGTAGGGCTTGTGGAACAGGCAGTTGTGCACGAACGTACAGTACCAGCGGGGCTGGACTGACAGGGGACAGAATGGGAGAAATAGCTCGGAAAACAGGGTGCTGAGGGTTCAAGGCTCCTGTGCACCTAATTTTTCGATTTGTCGCGCCTCCCTTGCGAGCGGTGGAGGGGATAAAGGTGTATGGGCATTGCGTAATCACCCCTTAATTATAGCACATATGTTCTGTTCCACAAGGGGTTTAACTTACCTTCGGACACAAGTTCGGACATTGCCAAAAATCAAAATAGCAAATGCCTTCTCAGCTTCCAGCGTGATTAGGCGCAGTTCATTCCTTGGGAT